>VYLI01000034.1_pt1 | contig 32772 bp, 27 predicted proteins | sample 5109511 | NCBI WGS metagenome assembly VYLI01 (sample SAMN12291808, study PRJNA351875) | freshwater metagenome | isolation source: freshwater lake | place: USA: Michigan, MSU1 Lake | collected 2011-08-19
GAACAGAGTAAATCTGTTAAGGCAGGTGCGAAAAATCCTTCGGGAAAGAAGCAGAAACCCAAATCGTGAGGTTTGGGAATCACCGTCCGTTTACGGCGGTGAGGATGTCAAGACCATAAATTGAAAAAGGATCAAGGGCAACATCGGTAATAATAATTATTTCAGGGACTTCTTTTTTAATCGCTTTCACTGTCCTTTGTACTAAACCATCGGGATTATAACTTTCTGTACCGAAATTATCTTTTTTATCTTCGGCAATCAGAGGGAAAAGAGCGATGGCATTAATGCCTAAATTATAAGCATTAACCACTTCTTTTAGCAATAAATCGAGGGAATAACGATAACAATCGGGCATAGAAGGAATAGCCACCTTTTGATTTTCTCCCTCCATGATAAAAACAGGATAAATCAAGTCATTAACGGTTAATTCGGTTTCACGAACAAGACGGCGAATCGCTGGAGTATAACGAAGACGACGGGGACGAATCAGCATGATAACGGCGAGTCAAAAATAAAAAGTAAACAGTAAATAGCTAGGTTTGCTCTAGTTTTTTGCTTAGGAAAAAACCGGGGATAGGACAATCAAATAATCCTGATCCCCCTGACTAATTAGTGAAAATCGGGACTATGACGAATCAAACTCATAAACTCTTGACGAGTCTTAGCAGAATCGGCAAAAATACCGCGCACGGCACTCGTAGAAGTCCAAGAACCGGGTTTTTGAACCCCGCGCATTACCATGCACATATGAGTCGCTTCAATCACCACAGCCACCCCTTGAGGTTGCAGTAATCCTTGTAAAGCATCGGCAATTTGTGCGGTTAAACGTTCCTGTACTTGCAGTCGTCTGGCGTACATTTCACAGATGCGGGCAATTTTCGATAAACCGATCACTTTCCCGTTAGGAATATAGGCAACATGAGCGCGGCCGATTATCGGTAAAATATGGTGTTCACAGGAGCTAAAAATATCGATATCTCGGATTAAAACCATCTCGTTAGCCTCCTCGTGAAAAACTGCCCCATTCAGCAATTCATCGAGGGATTGCTGATAACCAGAAGTGAGAAATTTTAGGGCTTTTACTACTCGTTTAGGAGTGTCTCGTAAACCTTCGCGATCGGGGTCTTCTCCTAATCCTAACAGCAGTGTTCGTACCGCTTGCATCATCTCGGCTTCCGATACCGGCGATTTAGGTTCGGTAATCACTTCGGGAAAGTGATTGTAGTCATCATTGTGGAAAATTGCTTTGGACTTAGCTAAGGTCATAGATATTTTTACAGACTCCAATAGTTAATTAATCGGCAAAGTTTTCTGATTTTACCAATTGTCAATAAATACCCTTTGCTAGAGTATTTATTTTTCTGGGCATCTAGACGATAACTAATGAAAGCTATCGGTTTATTTCCTCGTCTCTGGGTTTATCTCCGGTGCGGAAATCTGGAAAAATTGATTTTCCTAGTCACCGAAAAAGTCTTGAGTATCTCCCTAGTTAATTGAGGACAGAGTTCTACTGCATAATTAATTTATTTTGTCAAGTAGTTCATTTGTTTGTTAGTGTGGTTTTCCTAGAATGATAATCGTTATCATTTTAACAAAAAATTTAGATTTACCAACAAAAATTTTGTCGCCAGATAAAATAGTCCCGTTAAGTTATTTAACTTATTTTGAAGACATACAGAGATTTTGCGATTTTATCGCTTATATTCAGCAATATTACTGATTTTTTGGTATTCTTCCTCCGAGTATAAATCCGCCGGAGAAGCAAGGCGATCGAGAAAGAGGATTCCTTCGAGATGATCGTATTCGTGTTGAAAGATGCGCGCGACAAAATCCCTGAAAACTTGACGGATTTCGCGACCCTTGCGATCGCAATAGTCCACCTCGATCCACTGATGACGGGGGACAAAACCGCGTAAATTGGGGACACTGAGGCAACCTTCCCAACCCTTGACCATTTCCTCGCTGACCTGCAAAATGCGAGGATTAATCACGGCAGTGGGTGGCATCATCGGAGCGTCCGGATAACGAGGATTGGGGTGAGAAGCAACGATAAACAGACGCAGAGACCGAGCAACTTGGGGCGCGGCGATTCCCACCCCGTGGGCAGCTTGCACGGTGGTAATCAGGGAATCGATCAAATTTTGACAGTCAGAATCGAGAAGATTATCGATCGCTGGTGCTTTTTGCTGTAGAATTGGATTTCCTAATTGGGTGATTGTTAAAACTTGCGTCATCTGTCTAAAGATTAATTGTTTAGCTCTGAAAATCATTTTATCGTCAGCGGAAAAATCTCGCTAAACTGATAAGGTTTCCCAGCAGCCGCACTAGATCAACTTTGTTAATCAAAATTAACCGTGGATAGCAGCGCCCAACAACTTTGGCATAATCTCCTAGAGCGTCTAAAATTACTATTAACCCGTCCCGCTTTCGAGACTTGGTTTCAAACAGCGACGGTTAAAGAATGGCAAAACAATCGCTTAGTAATTCAGGCTGCCAATCCCTTTATTCTTAACCATCTTCAGAAAAATTATCTGTCAACAATTGCCGAAGTAGTACAGGATATCGTCGGTTATCCCGTCGAGATTCAACTAACGGCACAACAGGGCGATTCGATCGCTATTTTCCAGCCTGACACTAGCTTAGAATCAGAATTATCCCCCGGTAATCAACTTAACCCTAAATATAATTTTTCCCGTTTTGTTGTCGGTCCAACTAATCGCATGGCCCACGCGGCTGCTTTAGCGGTAGCGGAATTACCTGGACGCGAATTTAACCCGCTTTTTCTTTGTGGTGGAGTGGGATTAGGGAAAACCCATTTAATGCAAGCGATCGGTCATTATCGTCTGGAATTATATCCCCAATCCAGGGTTTCTTATGTATCGACGGAACAATTTACTAATGATTTAATCACTGCTATCCGTCAAGATAGTATGGAAAGTTTTCGTAATCATTATCGCCATGCGGATATATTATTAGTGGATGATCTGCAATTTATTGAAGGAAAAGAATACACTCAAGAAGAATTTTTTCATACCTTTAATACCCTGCACGAAGCGGGAAAACAGGTGGTTTTAGCCTCCGATCGCCTCCCCAAACAGATTCCCAGTTTACAGGATCGTTTAATTTCTCGCTTTTCTATGGGATTAGTCGCCGATATCCAAGCACCGGATATCGAAACTCGCATGGCAATTTTACAAAAAAAGGCCGAGTACGAAAATCTGCGTCTCCCAAGAGAAGTTATCGAATATATTGCCGTTAATTATACTTCTAATATTCGCGAATTAGAGGGGGCATTAATCCGGGCTACTACTTATATTTCTATCTCTGGATTGCCGATGACGGTAGAAAATATCGCGCCGGTTTTAAATCCACCAATGGCCAAAATTGCCACTTCTCCTGAGATTATTATGGCGGTAGTAGCAGAAAAATTTCAACTCTCGATCGCCGATCTAAAAGGAAATTCCCGCCGACGAGAAATTAGTTTTGCCCGACAGATTGGGATGTATTTGATGCGTCAACACACGGATTTAAGCTTACCGCGCATTGGCGAAGAATTTGGCGGTAAAGATCACACCACTGTTATTTATAGCTGTGATAAAATCAACCTTTCCCAACATCAAGATCGACAATTACAAGAAATCTTAGCCCAACTAATCGAGCGAATTAACTCCCTTAGTCGCAATCAGTAGTCGGGAAGTGGGGTTTTTCAGTGATCAGTGATCAGTAAACATTGAAAAGACACTAGGAAACTGCTATTTAATACTGCTCACCTAAAACTCACATCTGATAACTGATAACTGATAACTGAGATTAACTACAGGAGAATAAACTGGCAATTGTAGCGAGGAGACGAGAGGTCATGGGTAAACTATCGATCACCATAGCTGTACATAATAACATCATGTAAAGAATGGAATATTTAAACAGCGATCGAGCGATGTCCCGATCAAAAGGATTCTGTTTTAATCGCCAAGCTTTTTTCAGGAAAACAAACCCTAAAATTAAAGCCACTACACCATAGACCACACCACAGGCAGCCAAGGGATAAATCAGGAGGAAAGTGAAAGGAACAACGATTAAAGTATAGAGCCAAATCTGCTCGCTAGTGGCTTGTTCTCCTTTAACTACGGGCATCATCGGGATATCCACTTCTGCATAATCATCCTTGATCATTAAAGCCAAAGCCCAAAAATGGGGAGGAGTCCAAAGGAAAATAATTGCGAATAAAATCCAAGGAATCCAACCGAGATCGCCCGTTACTGCCGCCCAACCGACTAGGGGAGGAATCGAGCCAGCCGCGCCACCGATAACAATATTTTGGATACTATGACGCTTGAGCAGATGGGTATAAATCAGCATATAAAATGCGATGCCGGTCATTGCTAAAAATCCGCTCAAAGTATTGACAAAAAAGACAAAAAGTGCTAGGGAAAGGGAGGCTAAAACGAAGGCAAAAATGAGGGCGTGGAGGGGTTGCACGCGGCCGGAGGGAATGGGACGGGCGCGGGTGCGAAGCATGGTGTGATCGATGTCGCGATCATAGATACAGTTTAAGGTTTGAGCGGCGGCGGCGGCGAGAGTGCCACCGAGGAGGGTAAGAAAGAGTAAGAGAGGGGAAACCTGACCTTTAGAGGCGATTTCCATAGAAGCGGCCGTGGTAATCAGCAGTAGAGGAATAATTCGCGGTTTAGTGAGTTGATAATAACTTTTAGCGACTTGTAAAAAATTATCGTGGTGGCGAAGGGCTTGAGTTCCAGTCATCGTGATTAAATCCTTAGAGATGGCTTATAGGTGCGAAATAACGATCGCGAAGGGCAAAAGTGGTAAAAGCAACGAGGGTTCCCACCAATAGCGCACCGATGCTGTGGTGGGTAATGGTTAAGGGTTCCACCTGTAGATGCAGTTTCAGGGTGGCAACGCCTAAAAACACCTGTAGGGCGACTAATCCCCCGGCGCTAAAAGCTAGTTTTTTGAGGAGAGGATGGATAGCGGCAATTCGCCAAGCGAAGAAAACTAGGGTTAACACCGAGATAGTGGCGGGAAAAACCCCGATAATGTGGCTATTCATCACGGTGCAGAGTTGGGAAACCGTTAAACACTGATGGGCAGCCCAACGGGAACCGACGAGACCGCCGAGGAGACATTGCAGATAAACTAGACCGGTGGCGACCATTCCGAGCCAAGTTAGTTTCCCGACTGTACCTGTGCCACGGTAGGGAGTCAGACAGATAGCAATGACGATTAGGGTAGCAAAAAAGAGCAAAGCTGTGCCTAAATGGGCGGTTACGATGTCAAATCGCAGTAATTGGGTCACGGTTAATCCTCCCAGGACTCCTTGCAGGAGAATTAAAGCCAAAGCAGCGATCGCAGAGGGGAACAGCCAAGGGGGAAGATGGCGACGATACCACCAAGACAGACCGACGAGAGCGAGCGTACTAAACCCGATCAAAGAGGCATCGAGACGATGAAACCACTCCAGAAATACCTGTAGATTCATCTGCTGACTGGGAATCCATTGACCGTAACACAGAGGCCAATCGGGACAAGCTAAACCGGCGTTCATAACTCTGGTGGCAGCACCCACCACCATCAGGGCGAAAGTAGCGATCGCAATTTTCCAGACTAAGCGGCGCATCCACACCTGAATATTGCCGGTTTCTCTTAGGGGTGTCGGGTTAAAAACAGATTCGGTCATCGGTTTGCCTGTTCTCAAGGAGTCTGTCATCAAAGATCATGGCTTTGTTTGCCAGTTAGTTATCACTGTGAATGAGTTTTTTTACGACCGGTAAAACCTTTTAGATATTCTTTAGATTTCTGGCCATTTCCGTTACATTTGTTTACATAAACTCAGAATAAAATATAAAAATTAGTGATTTTAAATACTTTCCCTGAAAACGATCCCAAAGAAAAGATAAAATTCTCAGAAGATGCTGGTTAAATTTCCCATCTATAGGGGAATCATGTTTTAGCCTTGAATAAGTAGGCACTATTGAAAATATTGAAAAGACCGTGAAAATTCCCAGCAGTATCCTGACCCTTGTACTCGGGATCGCCTTGACCTTAATTAGTCTCTGGTATGGCCAAAATCATGGCTTAATGCCCGTGGCCGCTTCCGAAGATGCCAAGGAAATAGATAGTATCTTTAATCTGATGATGACCATCGCCACGGGACTATTTTTAATAGTTGAAGGCGTGATCGTTTATATAGTGATTCGCTTTCGCCGTCAACCGGGGGATCAAACCGACGGGCCGGCAGTGGAGGGCAATGTCCCCCTAGAAATCTTCTGGACAGCCATCCCGACGGTAATCGTCTTTATCCTTGCCGTCTATAGCTTCGAGATTTATAACAATATCGGCGGTCTTGATCCCTTGATTTCCAAGGGTGACAAAGGAGAAATCGCCCACCACGGTCATCACCACGGCACGATGATAGCCCTGAGCGGCGATCGCAGAGTAGCCCTAGGTATCGGCAATTCCTACGATGGTGAAGGAGTTCCCCCCCTAGTGGTCAATGTTAAAGGTATTCAATACGCTTGGATCTTCACCTATCCCGAAACTGGCATTGTTTCCGGGGAACTGCACGCTCCCGTCAATCGCCCCGTGCAACTGAATATGGAAGCGGGAGATGTGATCCATGCTTTCTGGGTTCCCCAATTGCGTCTAAAACAGGACGTTATCCCCGGACAAGAAACGGTGTTATCGTTCACATCCAATCAAATTGGTCAATATCCGATCATTTGTGCGGAACTTTGCGGGGCCTATCACGGTGGCATGAAATCTAGCTTTGTGGTTCACTCCCAAGCAGATTACGACCAATGGGTGCAGGATAACACAATCGCTGAAGTTGACAGCGATCAAACCGTAGCCATGACCGCTAAAGATCGCTCTGATAGTCAATATTTGACCCCCTACACCGAAGAAATGGGCATCGACGCTGAAATCCTCGCCCAAGTTCCCCATCAGCACCAAATGTAATTTTTCTTGTCATCTAAAATCTTGGCATTATGACAGCATCAACGGAAATAACCACCCCAGCAACCGTTCCCGAGGTGATCCATCACCGCAAGTGGACAGATTACTTTACTTTCTGCACCGATCATAAAGTCATCGGTATTCAATATCTGGTGACTGCCTTTCTTTTCTTCTTTATTGGCGGTGCTTTCGCGGAAGTGCTGCGGACAGAATTAGCCACTCCCGACCCCGATTTCGTCTCCCCAGAACTATATAACCAATTTATGACCATGCACGGAACGATCATGATCTTTCTTTGGATCGTTCCGGTTGGGGCAGGTTTTGCCAATTATCTCATTCCCCTGATGATTGGGGCCGAAGATATGGCTTTTCCTCGTCTTAACGCTGTGGCTTTCTGGCTTAACCCCCCCGGCGGGCTGCTATTATTATCCAGTTTCTTTGTCGGCGCTCCCCAGTCCGGTTGGACTTCCTACCCACCTTTAAGCTTAATTAGCGGCAAATGGGGGGAAGAATTGTGGATTTTGAGCCTTTTATTGATCGGGACTTCTTCGATTTTAGGCTCGATTAATTTTATCACCACGATCCTGAAAATGCGGATTCCTGAGATGGATTTGTACAGTATGCCGCTATTTTGTTGGGCAATGCTGGCTACCTCGACTCTGGTACTGCTTTCCACACCCGTTCTTGCTTCTGCTCTTGTTCTCTTGTCCTTTGATTTAATCGCTGGCACGAGCTTTTTTAATCCTGCCGGCGGCGGCGATCCGGTGATTTATCAGCATATGTTCTGGTTTTACTCCCATCCTGCTGTTTATATCATGATTTTGCCCTTTTTCGGCACGATATCAGAGATATTACCGGTTCATGCGCGTAAACCGATTTTTGGTTATCGAGCGATCGCCTATTCCAGTCTTACCATCTGTTTCTTGGGTTTAATCGTTTGGGCCCACCATATGTTCACCAGCGGCACCCCCGGCTGGTTACGGATGTTTTTCATGGCGGCAACTATGTTAATCGCCGTTCCCACTGGCATTAAAATCTTTAGTTGGTGTGCCACTCTTTGGGGGGGTAAACTTAGTCTCAATACGTCTTTGTTATTTGGGGTCGGTTTCCTGTCTTCCTTCCTCATCGGTGGTTTGACCGGGATTATGTTGGCTTCCGTTCCCTTCGATATCCACGTCCACGATACCTATTTTGTCGTCGGTCACTTCCATTATGTACTATTTGGTGGTACGGCAATGGCCCTGTTTTCTGCCGTTTACCATTGGTTCCCGAAAATGACCGGACGGATGTATAACGAGACTCTCGGTCGTATCCACTTTGTTCTCACTTTTATCGGTTTGAATTTAACTTTCATGCCGATGCACGAATTAGGATTATTGGGTATGAACCGTCGTATTGCCCTGTATGATGTGCAGTTTCAGGATTTAAATGTTCTTAGTACCGCAGGAGCTTATATTCTCGGTATATCGAGTATTCCCTTTGCTATTAATATGGTCTGGAGTGCCTTTAAAGGTCAACCCGCTGGCCGTAATCCTTGGCGCGCTTTAACCCTAGAATGGCAAACCTCCTCCCCCCCAATTATCGAGAATTTCGAGGAAATGCCGATTCTTTGGTCCGGCCCCTACGATTACGGTATTGATATGGAGGAATCAGAAGCAGCGGAATCAGTACAAGATATCCTCGCCGAAGTGGGCTCCGAATCCCAATAATCAGTTATCAGTTATCAGTTATCAGTTATCAGTTATCAGATGTGAGTTTTCAGTTCACTGATTACTGTTTACTGTTTACTGATCACTGAAAAAAAGCTCCCCGTCTCCCGTGTAAACTAAGGACATTCAATCATGCAAGGTTCAGCGATCAAAGATTCTCAACTCTCTGTCAATTATCATCAAGAAACGGTGGAACACGGACATCATGGCCACCCAGATCATCGCCTATTCGGTTTGGTTTTGTTTCTAGTGGCGGAAAGTTCCATCTTTTTAGGCTTATTTACCGCTTTCTTGCTCTACCGTACCATGTTACCCGTTTGGCCCCCCGCCGGCACGCCAGAATTAGAATTAACCCTACCGACAATTAACACGATTATTCTGGTGTCCAGTAGTTTTGTTATGCACATGGGACAAAAAGCCATTAAACAAAACAATAACGCCGGTTTACAATTTTGGTTCGGTATTACTGCCCTGATGGGAATTATCTTCCTTTGTGGTCAAGGATACGAATATAGTCACGCTGAATTTGGTCTCAAAACTAATGTTTTTACCAGCGCTTTTTATGCCTTAACCGGATTCCACGGTCTCCACGTTACTTTTGGTTTAGTGCTAATTCTATCTGTCCTCTGGCGTTCTCGTCAAAAAGACCACTATTCTAGTCAATCTCATTTTGGTGTGGAAGCGGCAGAATTATACTGGCATTTCGTCGATGTGGTCTGGATTATCCTGTTTTTACTGGTGTATATCTTGAGATAATTTTTGTTATTTAGTAGGAGAAAAGGGCGCTCAATTGATCGCCCTTTTTTATATATTTCAATTTACAGAAGTTATCTGATAGGTTATACTTCATTTTTATGAGAAAAGCTTTAACTGATAACCGAGTAACTGATAACTGATCACTGATAACTGATCACTGATAATTAACGACGACCGAATAAACTCCAACCTTTGCCACCACTAACGGCCGGTTCGGCTTTTTCAACGACGGGAGCAACTTCTGCGGGGGTTTCCTCACCAGAAAGATTAGAAAGATCGTAGTTTTCTACTAGGAAAAGAGACGCTTTTTCAATAGTAGAATGATCCCAGAAAAGGGTAGAAGGTAACTCTTGACCAACCCAATCTTCTAGATCACCCACCATCGTTACCGCATCGATCGAATCTAAACCATAACGAGTTAAAGGTTCAGTCACATTAATCGTTTTTGCATCCAAAGATAACTGATCGGCTAACTGTTTAACTAACCAATTTTGTACGAGATTATTAAGATTGGAGTTGGAGTTCATGGGTTTTTTCCTCGGTAGTTTGTGAATGGGCTAATTGAAAAGGCACGATCGAAAAATGTTGATTTTCCCGATATAATTTCAGCAATTCTTGGGCAACATTTTCTATATACACCTCAGATAGAGTGTAAGGCAGCGGCCGCAGAGTTCGCAGTAATCGGTGTAAACTCAACACCAACCATTCCCCCTGGGCAAAAAATTCACCCAAGATGGAACGATTATAAAGCCAAGTGTGTAAACAAGCGGAAGCAGCGTGTAAAGTACAGTATTTCTTGGCAATCTCGAACAATTCGGGTGATTGGTCGTGACCATACTCGAATTTCGATTGACTAATCTGTTCATCGTGAGCATTTAGTTCCTCTAAAACTAAATTACCCAACATCAACAGATTTTCTAATATCTCTGCGTCCACTTCGTCAGAATTTTTCAATCCCTCGAGCATATCAAGGGCAATCTCTAAACCCTGTAGGGAATCATCCATTCCCCGGCCAAATAATTCTAAATTATTGGGTTCAAAGGGAGGAACTGACTTTTCTAGGCTAAAAATCGCCTCTAAACGGGTTTTTAACGCCGACATCGTGCGCGAGTTGCCTTTAGCCCGATATTTGGTTAAAGGACGCAATTGTAGGATTAAAGCATGAAGATTGACGATCGAACTGCCGTCAAACATACTGATAATCGAATTATCCCGCAGTAGCTTCTGGAAGATGCCGAATTCGTGTTCTTCTCGCATATAAAAACGCGATCCCAACACCACATAAACACTATTAACCATCTCCTCCAGACGGACAGTAACAAAATATTTTACCACCGAAGCCCAGACGCTAAACTGTTCGGGGATAATATGAAAACCTCTTGCGGCCGGAATCGTCTCGCAATCACAAATAAGGATGTCAAGGAAAGCATCGACGAGAGTGCGCCGGGGTTGGGGCAAATCCATCACAGTTTTGTGATAAATTACCCGATTAACGGCAAAACTGAGGGTAGTTCTTAAAGCGGTATCGGCTGCCCCGTGGGAAAAAGCAGCGCACAACATTCGGGTAATCTGGAAACCTTTCAGAGCTAATTCTAAACCGTCTCCCTCCTCCCGTAAACGCATGGAATCGGGGACGAAACAATCCTTAAAACCAATCCCACTCATATCCGAGGCGCGCACGCCATGGGTGTATATTTTCGGCAAATTATAGTATTTTTCGGGGTCTAATTGCCGCTTATCGACCATAAATAGGGTTAAACACTTTGGTCCGCCGTTAGCATCGGTTTTCGCCAAAATAAAGGAAACTCCAGAGATAGTCGCCCGGTTAATCGGCCATTTCTCCCCATTGAGAATATAACCACCTTCTACCTTTGTCGCGGTCAGATCACCATTGATCAGATCGCTACCGTGTTCCTTTTCCGAGTAACCCAGACACATCGCCCCATAGTCATCCATGATAAAACGGGCGAGCTTCTGTTTCTGTTCTGGGGTTCCCGCCATCCAGTTTAAAAACGACCAGAATAGGGTAGTAAAAGCGATGCCGATAGTTTGATCCCGTCGGGAAAGTACCCGCACAAAAGCGACAAATTCCTCAAAAGAGGTAAATTCACCGCCGCAATCCGTGGGAATGTAGTAGTGTTGGAGTTTCCAGTCGTATAACCAGCGAATTTCCTCGTGGGGAAATTCTTCGCTCTCATCAATTTCGATCACCCGCTTGTAGGATAGAGGGTTATCAGGATTGAGAGGATCGCCTAAGTCTTTTTCCAGTGCTTCAGCAGTCCAGTATTGCTTAAGCTTTTTCATAGTGCCTCTAGGACAGATACAATGTGTTTTTCGTCAATGCCTTCGGTTAGAAGACCCGACCATGCACAAAAATTAATGACCATTCTAGACGTTTTGCTGTAGAGTAGCAACAATTTTTAATTTCGCCTTTACCTTAAATGGGGTAAAATCCGCCTTAGAGCAGTAATTATGCCCAAATTGAGGTGATTAGACCGCCTTAGTTAAGGGGGCGTTAGACCGATGGGGGTGGGATATTAGGATGGGGGAGAGTGCTAGACTGCAGGAAGGGGTATGATTAATAGTTATGCGGCTCGTTCTCTGTTTACACTTTTTCCTTGAATGTAATATTCAACTGGCAGATTAGGATGAGAATTTTTAAGGTACAAGTTTTGCTTGCCATAGGGTTTAGAAGTCTAGGAAGAATATGATGATGGAATCAATAGATGAACGGATAGATGCCAAAATTGGTGAGGTTCGTACTGAATCTATCGATCTCAGCTTTGGAGAAATCATCAGTTTATATTCTCAAAAGGAACTCATTATTCAACCAGAATATCAAAGGTTATTCCGATGGTCTAATCAACAAAAGTCTCGTTTAATAGAATCCATACTTCTTGAGTTGCCAATACCACAGATATTTACTATTGAGAACTCAGATGGGGTTTTGGAGTTAATTGATGGCTTACAACGCCTTAGCTCTGTGATTCAATTCATTGATGCCAATGTACTGAATTTCACTGATATAGATGGAGAAAAGCTGAAATCTCTAAAGTTAGAAGGTTGTGATCAGATTTCAGAACTTAATGATCTGACTTTTGAAGATTTATCATTGAGACTCAAGCTTAGGATCAAAAGATCCTCTGTAAGGACAGTAATTATTAAAAGGCAAAGTAATTCTTTTCTGCGTTATGAAATGTTCAAGAGGTTAAATACTGGGGGATCAATTCTAGCTCCACAGGAAATTCGCAACTGTTCTTCTAGGATGTTTGGTGAGCCAGGTATAAAGTTCTATAGGTTTCTCCAAGAAAGATCCTCCTATTCAAACTTTAAGACTTGCATAGATACATTGTCTCAATCAGAAAAAGAACAAAAGGGAGACGAAGAGCTTGTCTTAAGATTTTTTGCCGCAAAAAATGCTCAAGATCTCTTCCGGGGGAGTGTGAGAGATTGGTTAGACACATACATGGAAAATATATTATTTGGAGAAATACAATTTGATTATTCCACTGAAACACAAGACTTTAATAGATTATTTGATTACTTGAGCCAAATTCTTGGCAGTGGTGCTTTTGTTCGATATCGCGATCAATCACCAATTGGTGCTTTAGCTCCAGCTTATTTTGAAGCTGTTACAATTGGCGTGTTTAGGATACTAGAAAGATTAGAGAATCTGGATAATTCTTCTGTTAGGGATGAAATAATCAAGATTGTTCAGTCAAACAGCTTTAAGGATAATATTGGACCTGGAGCTAACTCCAGAACTAAGCTTTCTAATAGAATTAGATGTATTGAAGAAGGTTTAAATCAACTCAGCCTCCGGAGTGATTTGTAATGAGCAACTGGGCGAATGAGATCGAGGCTGATCTCAACTGGAGAGAAGGAGAACTGGCTGCAATTAAACTTCAAATATTAACGACTGATAGGGTTAAGCATCCTGTAAGGTATGAAGCTCTCTTGAGAGCTATTACTACTTTGCTATATGCTCACTATGAAGGTTTTTGTAGATTTGCATGGGATTTATACCTCGATACAATTCAAAGGCAAAATATTAAACGCAATCAATGCCGTGAGGAGGTTATAAAGCTATCGCTAAGGAAGCGCTTTAAAGAACTTGGAGGTGATTTGTCAGCAGATGGAGTTTGGAGCTTTTTTTCCAACGAATTGCCAGCTTTAATTAATGAGAATATTGAATTCAAGATTCGCTTAGAAGCAGATAGCAATTTAAAGCCTATGCTGCTTAAAAAGAACTCTACAGATGCTGGTTTATCATGCTCAATGGTGGATCAACATGAGCTTTTACTTAAGACATTAGTAAGCAGGAGAAATAATATAGCTCATGGGCAGAAAGACATAATTCATGATCTGACTGAGTATAACAAGTATGAAAATGCGGCTTTGGAAGCTATGTATGAGTTAGGACTATCTGTAATTGATTGCTTAGATAATCGGAAGTATTTGAAACCATCAAATCCGCCTAGCTCATCATGAAATCTACGCATTTAAAATAGCCATCGCTGTAGGGTGCGTTCCCTGATGTGGCTCCTACTGCCGCATCGATAGTGATTAGACCGCACAGTGGGGTATTGGGTTTTATTGAGGGGGTGTGAGACCGTGGGATAGTGGGACAGAGGGGGTGGCTCGACCGCAGAGAGCGCTATAATTAATCCCTAGATGCCTCCATGGCTAAATTGAAGTAAGAGTATATGTTGAAAGGAACTATTTATTTGCATAAGTTCAATTATTTTCTTGGATTGGTTCGAGAGATTGGTGGCTGGGATTTCTTATACCGCTATCTAGTACGAGCATTTTATAAAATAACCAAGCTCAACCAGAAAATGGTTCTATTTAATAGTGTAGAAATGAGTCTGCCCTATGATAGTCGATTCGGAACGGAAATTTTCCTCAAGGGAAGTAAGTTAGATTGGGGATCTGAAATTATCCTTCATCGGTTCTTAGATATTAATAAAGACTTTATTGATGTGGGAGCTAATATTGGTTATTACAGTTTACTTGCTGCTCCTTTATCCAATCAGGTTTATGCCTTTGAACCCGATCCGAGAATGGTTGAACACTTAAAGAGAAATCTTTCCCAGTTTCAAAACTGTCATGTTCTAGAAGAAGCACTTTTTTCCGAGCCTGGCACTATGGATCTTAATTTGAACTCAATGCCTGAACTAAATTCGCTGGTTAGGCATAGTCCCCAAGAGAACAAGGTGACAGTCAAGGTAAATACTTTAGACAAATTGATGTCTGATTATCCGTTACTGAGTGTTTCCTGTATCAAAACAGATGCTGAGGGAGCAGACTTCGATATACTAATGGGGGGCAAAAATCTTCTGATTCGAGATCAACCTTTGGTTCTGTCAGAAATTTATCCAACAAAGAAGCTCCTTGAATTTATTAAATCTATTGAATTTACCTGTTTTGCTTTCGTCAAACCTAAGGATGAGAATGGAGATAATTTACAACCAAAATTCATCAAGATTGAAACAAAACCGACAAACTTTCATATTAAAATGATTTTCTTAGTTCCTAATAGGCTCTTGTCAAGGTTTGAAGAGCTAAAAGATGTCTAACACTGCTTATTCCTAGTAGTGCGATGCCGAAGGCACTGCGTAGCAGTACGCCATCGCTGTAGGGTGCGTTCCCTAATCTAGCTGCGACTGCCGCACCGATAGATTTTTGGGAACGCACCATGCTAATTCATTCGAGCAAGTGATTACAAGCTATACTTTAGAAGGTCATAATCTGAGATTTATTAAACTTCTGAAATCGTAGAGTGAGCAAGGAATCAAGTTCTTTTTTATGTTTCCGATGGGAATCATTTAGACAGAGGCTCCTAACTATGGCACTGTTGAAGATATCGAACCAGGAATCCCGCTCGGACAAGCTGAAAAAGTTTACGGTAAAGCGACGTTACCCCCTGTGCAACTATATCTTTAGTCTTGATTTACAAGGCTCTCAGAAATCAGCCGAGATAAAGTATCCTCGGTAGCCCTGATTCTGTCCCTATTTATAGCTCTCAAAAGGGGGTGGGAATGATGAGATCAAGTTTATTTTCGGTCTGAGGATGACGAAAAGATAATTGTTTAGCGTGTAGGTATAAACGGTCGGACTGCTTACCATTATACAAGCGATCGCCTAAAATTCCTATCCCTAATCCCGCTTGACTATGAACACGAATTTGATGGGTTCTTCCCGTGTAGGGAATAAATTCGAGGCGAGAATAATTGCCTTCTTTACCGACAACTTTAAAATAGGTTTGACTAGCTTTTCCCCTTTGCCAATCCACAGTTTGATAGGGTCGATTTTGCGGATTTCCCCAGAGAGGTAGGTCAATTATACCTGATTCTCGCTCAATAATTTCTGATAATATAGCTTCGTAGATTTTCTCCACTTCTCGCCGTTGAAATTGTTGGGATAAACAACGATAAATATCTAAACTTTTAGCCAGTAATAATATACCAGAAGTTTCTCGATCTAAACGATGAACGGGAATAAGATTTTTTCCCTGACGACGAAAACGATTGACCACAGCATCTTGACTATCTTGATAACGTCCTGCTACCGATAATAATCCCGCGGGTTTATTAATAGCAATTATTCCCTCGTCTTCGTAGATAATTTCTAGAGATGAACGTAAACCAGAGAGTAAAAAACCCATGAGAGGTTGACATCTTTCTTGACAAGCGCCATAAAATTCTCCCTGTTTTCTATCTCGATTCGATTCTCCCCACCAAAATTCGGCCATAGCGACCGGTTTTAATCCTTTCATGGCGGCATAATTTAATAATTTCGGGGCGCAACATTCCCCTGTTCCCGTCGGTAACAAATTACTGCCCATCAATTTAGCTAAGGAGAGAGATTGTCCAGAAAAGTTGTTTAAACAGTAGGATTGATACAGCAATTCCTGTAACTGTTTGGAGAGGTTCCTACGCTGTTGCTTAAGTTCAATAATTCTCTGATTGGCGAAGTTTATTTTCTCAATTAAGGGTTCTAAAACTTGTTTTTGTTCCTGTTTTAATTGCTTTCTTGCTCTTTTTTCCTGACGACTGAGATTATTTAACTTTTCCAATTCTTCTGAGTTTAAATCTCCTAAATTTCTTAACCTATCTCGTTTCTGTTTATTGTTTTGATGTTGTTGCTGTAAAGCTTGTATTTTGCGCTCAAAATTTGCTTGATTGAGTCGATATAAATTATGTTCGGGAACTGATTGTAGGGTAATAATTTCCTGTTTAATTATTTCTAAAAGTTGCAAAACTCGCTTTTCTTCCCGAATAATTTTTTCTCTCCCCACTAGAGACGGAACCCAGCCAGCAGCTTCTCCCTGTCCAGAAAAAGCTTTTAAAACTTCTATTTCGCCAGCGGCATTTTCTCCTAACAAAATGCCATACATTTTACCTTCAGGATTTGTGATAGTTGTCATCAAATCTTGGGCGATTTTTTCAGCCAAAAGAGTGCGGGGCAAGCGCAATAACTCGCCCGTTTCGGGACAAATTCCTTGATAATAATAAGTAACTTCCTTCACTCTTTAAGAACAGGAAAAGGGCTAGAAATCCCCCTAAGAAAAACAATTGGCAAAGAAATCAATAGTTTCCTGTAAAGCGACAATAAAGCGATCGATTTCTTCTCGGGTATTATAAAAATATAGACTTGCCCGCGCGCTGCCGGAAGCATCAAAAAGGCGGTGTAGAGGTTGGGTACAGTGATGACCGGAGCGAATAGCGATTCCTTCCTGGTCTAATAAAGTAGCTAAATCACTAGCATGAATCCCTTCCACATTAAAGGCGGCTAAACTAGCCCGACCTTGGCCTGTTAAACTAGGTGGCGGCCCGTAAATTCTTAAACCATCAATTTCTCCTAATTTTTTGAACAAATGAGCGGTTAATTCTTCTTCGTAGGCATGAATATTATCCATACCTAAACCCATTAAATATTCTACCGCAGCACCGAGAGCAATCGCTTCGCCGATAGCGGGGGTTCCCGCTTCAAATTTGTGGGGCAGTTCGGCACAGGTAAAATGGTCTAAATAGACTTCCGCAATCATTTCGCCACCACCAAAAAAGGGCGGCATTGCCTCTAAAATGGCCTCTTTGCCGTACAAAAATCCAATACCGGTGGGGGCGCACATTTTATGACCACTAGCCACCAACCAATCACAATCTATGGACTGCACATCAATGGCTAAATGGGGGACACTTTGACAGGCATCAATTAACACTTTAGCCCCGACTTGATGGGCAAGGCTGACTATTTCGGCAACGGGATTAATACAGCCTAAGGTGTTAGAAACATGAAGGACAGCAACTAATTTAGTTTTGTCAGATAATAAGGATTTATATTGTTCTAAATCAAAGCTTTCGTCGCTGGTTAATTGCACATATTTAATCACCGCCCCCGTCTTTTGGGAGATAATTTGCCAGGGGATTAAATTACTGTGGTGTTCCATCACCGAGAGAATAATTTCATCCCCTGCTTTCAGGGTATTTAATGCCCAACTGTAGGCGACTAAATTAATCGCTTCTGTGGCGTTGCGAGTATAGACAATTTCCTGACGAGAAGCGGCATTAATAAACCTAGCCACCTTATCTCTGGCTCCTTCGTAGGCTTCCGTTGCCCGGACACTTAAAGTATGCGCCCCCCGATGCACATTAGCGTTATCTTTTTCGTAATAGTTTCGCAGGGTTTCTAATACTTGAATCGGTTTTTGGGAAGTGGCGGCACTATCGAGATAGATAAGGGGTTTATCGTGTACGGTTTGATGGAGGATAGGGAAATCGGCGCGGACTTTTTGGGCGAGGGTTTTTTCTTGGATAATTGTCATTTTAGTCAGGAGTCAGAGGGGTACTTTGGGCAGGTTAACACCCACCCCGGTAGAGTTATTCCACAGTGCGACAGGCGACGCATTGCCCCAATCTTTGGCGCAGGGATTCTAGAGGAATTTTAGCTAAAATCTCGGCCGAGAAAGCATCAATTAACAAACTGCGGGCGGTGTCGGCGCTTAAGCCCCGGCTTTGCAGATAGAATAAATCATCGGCTTCCAGTTGGCTAACGGTTGCCCCGTGGGAACATTTGACGTTATCGGCGGTAATTTGTAATTCGGGTTTGGTGTTGACTCGTGCCTTGTTAGAAATTAACAAATTCCGATTTAACTGGGAGGCGTTGGTTAATTGGGCGGGCTTGGGAACAAACACTTTACCATTAAAGATAGCGTGAGCGCTACCATCAACGATACATTTATGCAGTTGCTTGGTGATGCCATGGGGATGGTTGAGATAGATGGCGCTGTGGGTATCGGCGGTTTGTTGTCCGGTAATCATGGCTAATCCGTGCAGATTTGTCTCGGTTTGTTCTCCTTTTTGCAGGATATCGAGGTTATGACGGCAGAGTTTAGCTCCTAGATTTATCTCGTTGAGAGTGTAACGGCTATCGCGCCCTTGTTCAATTATCGTGCGTCCGATGTGAAAACCATCTCCTGATTCCCTTTGTACTCTGGTATGGATGACTTCGGCGTTGGCTTCGAGATAAATTTCCGTGACAGCGTTGGTAAAATAAGAGTAATTTAGAGGTAAATCGGAGCAATGTTCGGCTAAAGCCCCGTAATTCTCAATAATATTGACACTAGCTCCCGTTTCAGCCACGATTAGGCTATGGGGCTGATAAAAGCGGGGAATTTCCTCCACAACGGTGATAAATAAGAGATGTATCGGGGTTGTGACGACGGTATTAGCGGTGACGTGAATTACTGCCCCATCCCTTAAACCAGCTTGGTTGAGTGCGGTAAAAAATTCGGGTGTTTTTTCTTTCCCTAGATAGTTGACAAGAACATCTTTTTGTGCATTGGCGAGATTGCTGACGCTGACACCGGCGGGTAAAGCGGAGATATCGGACAATTCGGGCTGATAAATGCCGTTAACGAAGACTAGGTGGCTGTTTTTGGCTTCGGGCAGCAAAAAAGTAGCGAGGGCATTTTTATCGATTGTAACGGGTTGGGGGACGCAAAAATCGATCGCCCAGAGTTGACTTAAATCGATGAATTGCCATTCTTCATCTTTTTTGCCCGGGATGGCTAATTCTTGAGCTTTACTGGCTCCCGATTCTCTTAATTCGAGAATTTTACCGTTATCGATAGTGGGAACCGTTTCTCGGGACAATTTTAACAATAATTCTCCTGATTGTTCAGGTTTCGTGATTATGGCTGTCATTGGTAGGAAGGGGTGGAGGTTGGGGTGTGGGGTGTGGGGTGTGGGGTGTAGGGTAGTGGGGTAGTGGGGTAGTGGGGTAGTGGGGTAGTGGAGCATTTGGCTGAAATTTCCCTAAACCCCTAAATCCCTATCACCCTATCTCCCGACTCCTGAATACTGACTCCTGAATACTGACTCCTGATAACTGATAACTGATAAGGCTCTTCTGGTTTCTGTGTGGAAACGAGGTCTATACTGATAGTTTTTTCCACAAAATAGTCCTAAAAGTGTTGCCTAGTAAGCATTTCACGATTCCATAAGCAAAAATTATCACAGGAAACTGCCATTTGATGATGCTCACTTAATACATACCGCTCACTTAATACTCAAAACTGACTACTGATAACTGATAACTGATAACTGATAACTGATAGCTAGATTACTTAACGGCTAATAATTGTTCGTCGAGGAAATCGTAGCCAGTTCTTTCTAATTCGAGGGCTAATTCTTTACCGCCACTGGTGACAATGCGCCCATCGTACATAACATGAATAACATCGGGTTCAATGTAGTTGAGCAGACGCTGATAGTGAGTGATAAGTAAAAAAGCGTTATCGGGAGTAGCTAATTGATTGACTCCCTGGGCAACAATTCGCAAAGCATCGATGTCTAAACCGGAGTCAATTTCATCGAGAATTCCTAAAGTAGGTTCTAATAAGGCCATTTGTAGGATTTCATTACGTTTTTTCTCACCACCGGAGAAACCTTCGTTTAAACTTCTGCCAAGAAAGCTAGGATTCATCTGGACAACTTCTAGTTTTTTCTCGACTAATTCCTCAAAGTCAAAACTATCTAATTCTTCCGAGCCTAGATATTTTTGTCGGGCATTATAGGCAACGCGAAGAAAATCGAGGTTACTAACGCCGGGGATTTCTAGGGGATATTGGAAAGCGAGAAAGATACCCATAAGCGCTCGTTCATCGGGTTCTTTTTCTAAAAGGTTTTCGCCTTTATAAATTATTTCTCCCCCAGTTACTTCATAATCGGGATGTCCAGCGATTACTTTGGAAAAGGTACTTTTTCCTGAGCCATTGCGTCCCATAATTGCGTGGGTTTCACCCGCTTTAATTTCGAGGTTAACTCCTTTAAGAATCTGGTTTCCATCAATACTAGCGGTCAGATTTTTTACTGATAAAATTACTTCACTCATGAGATGTTTTTCTAGAACAAAAATATTAGTTTTTTGGTTGACGGCGAGTCATCAATTGATGGATAAATTGTCTTAGCTTTTGGTGGGTTACGGCTATCGCCTAACCCACCCTACTTTACTGATTAACCGACGGTTCCTTCGAGCTTGAGACTTAGGAGTTTATCAGCTTCGGCGGCGAATTCCATCGGTAATTTACTGAGGACATCCTTACAGAAACCACTGACTAACATAGAGACAGCATCTTCTTCGGAAATGCCCCGTTGTGCGAAGTAGAATAATTGGTCTTCACCGATTTTAGAAGTAGAAGCTTCGTGTTCTACTTTAGCACTGTTGTTATCCACCTGAATATAGGGAAAGGTGTTAGCTTCGGCATTATCTCCAATCAGCATAGAATCACACTGGGAGTAATTTCTTGCTCCCTTGGCTTTCGGTCCCATTTTCACTAACCCGCGATAACTATTTTGGGAGTTACCCGCAGAAATTCCCTTAGAAATAATGGTACTCTTGGTGTTGCGGCCAATGTGAATCATTTTCGTACCTGTATCGGCCTGTTGTTTGTTATTAGTTAGGGCAATTGAGTAGAATTCCCCGACGGAATTATCGCCGACTAAGACACAACTGGGATACTTCCAAGTAATTGCCGAACCAGTTTCTACTTGTGTCCAAGAAATCTTAGAATTAACTCCTTTACACAGACCCCGTTTAGTGACGAAATTGTATATACCTCCCTTACCATTGGCATCGCCAGCGTACCAATTTTGTACAGTCGAATATTTAATATCTGCGTTATCGAGGGCGACTAATTCCACGACGGCGGCATGAAGTTGATTACTATCGTACATCGGAGCGGTGCAACCTTCTAAATAACTTACCGATGCCCCTTCTTCAGCGACAATTAAAGTTCTTTCAAATTGTCCCGTCTCACCGTTATTAATCCGAAAATAGGTGGACAATTCCATAGGACAGACGACACCTTTGGGTATAAAAACAAAGGAACCATCGCTAAAAACGGCCGAATTAAGAGCGGCAAAATAATTATCACCCACGGGAACCACAGTACCGAGATATTTCTGCACTAAGTCGGGATGTTCCTGTAAAGCTTCCGAGATAGAACAGAAAATAACCCCCTGTTCTGCTAGTTTTTCTTTAAAAGTTGTGGCGATAGAAACGCTATCAAAGATAGCATCTACAGCCACGTTAGAAAGGCGTTTTTGTTCCGAAAGGGGAATGCCTAATTTTTCAAAGGTTTCGATTAAAGTGGGGTCAACTTCTTCAAGACTGTTGAGTTTTGCTTTTTTCTGTTTGGGTGCAGAGTAGTAGATAATATTTTGATAATCAATGGCAGGATAGGAAACGTGCGGCCAACTGGGTTCGGTCATCTTTTGCCATTGATGGTAGGCCCGGAGACGAAAATCGAGCATGAATTCCGGTTCCTTCTTTTTCGCCGAAATTAGGCGAATAATCTCCTCATTCAAACCGCGGGGGATGGTTTCCGATTCGATATCGGTGACGAAACCGTACTTGTAGGGTTGGTTAACGAGGTTTTTAACGGTGGTTGCACTCATGGGGGTTGGTGTTCTCTCTACGCGGTAGGCAGGGGAGGCAGTTAAACAACTTTCTTGTTGTTTAAATTGATTATATAATAGATTAACAACAAAGCTGTTGTCAAAGTCACGGAAAATTTCAGAGGATTCTGGTAAACCTCTGTTATTCAAGTTACTCTGTAGGGGTAATTGGCCGCTCCTTGACTCTCAGCAATTGTACGCTAAAGCCTCTGTTTTTGGTATCATGACCACGACTCAACCCGCCTCGACTAAAGACGATATTCTGCAATATTTGCTCAAAAACGGTCAATCTACCGCCCAAGACTTGGCTGAGGAGTTAAGTATTAGTCCGCAAGCGACGCGCCGCCATCTTAAGGATTTGGAGGGGGAAGGACTGATAGAATATTTTGCGGTACAAAATAAGATAGGACGGCCTCAGCACATTTATCGTCTCAGTCGTCAAGGTCGTGGCCGTTTTCCCCATAATTACGATAATTTCGCCGTTTCTTTCCTCAATACTCTCGTGGAGACGGTGGGAGAGCAACAGGTGGGGGAAATTCTCAAAAAACAGTGGCAACGCAAAGCGGCAGAATATCAATTGCGCCTCGGCAAGGGGTCTTTAGGGGAAAGAATGAGAAAATTGCTGGAAATTCGCCAAGAGGAGGGTTATATGGCAGAATTAGTGGCACTGGAAGCAGAAAATAGTTATGTCCTGGCTGAGCATCATTGCGCTATTGCTGAGGTGGCTGGTTCCTATCCCAGTATCTGTGGCCATGAATTAGAAATGTTTGCGCTGCTGCTGCCCGATTGTACGATCGAACGGACTCACTGGATCAATCAAGGTGAGCAACGATGTGGTTATCTAATTAAGTGCAAGGGATGACAGAGAAAGATTAGTTAGGGTTTGCGGCAAAAAGTTTTTCGGTGGTGGTAGGGTGTGGGGTGTGGGGTGTGGGGTGTAGGGTTTTACCGATTTTCATCTGCTCAATTACCTAGGGTCTGCTGAAAAAGTTTTTCGGTGGTGGTAGGGTGTGGGGTGTGGGGTGTGGGGTGTAGGGTTTTACCGATTTTCATCTGCTCAATTACCTAATTTTCAGGGAAAAAGTACCTGAATTTTCCCCCTGATCACTCCCAGTCCGGTACTTTTTGAATTTTCCCCCTGAACACTCCCAGACAAGGCACTTTTGGATTTCAAAAAGGTCTAAAAGTCTTATCCAACAAGGTTTTTAGATTTATTCAGCAAGCTCTAGTTATCTCTAGACTACCAGCTACTGTTCTGGAGTTCCCTAAAACCAGAGACTTTTTACCTCACCTAACCTGCACTGCTGCCCAATAAAAATAAACTTAACAGGGTGCCACCATTCCAGAGACTATGAACCAACATCGAGGATAATAAATTTTTCGAGCGGGTGTAAACAAAGCCAAGAACACAACCTAGGACGGTTAAAGGCAGCACTTCTGACAAATTTTGGTGAGCAAGGGCGAAAATCAAACTACTAAGAGCGATCGCAGCCCAGACCGGCAGATAACGAGTCAAAGAAGCGAGTAAAAAGCCGCGAAAGACAATTTCCTCGAAAAAAGGAGCGGCAAGGGAAGCAGTAAAGGCAAAACAGAGTAAAGCGAAGGTATTCTGGGATTCTAGAGCTAAAGTCAGCAGCGGGTTACTGCCCCCTTGTCCTTGCCAAATTAGTTGATTAAGCAAAGAAACGATAATAACCAGGGGTAAAGCGACAAAATAGCCGGCTAATCCCCAGAGAAACCAAGGACTAAAGAGGTTAAAACGAAACCAATCGGGAGGTAAAGGGCGAAAAGGCTTGATCGCTAGGTATAAAACCGATAAACTACTCACTGTTAAGGCTAAATAACTAACTACAACGTATATTGCTTTAGCTTCTAGGTTAAATTGTTCGGGATTGAGACTCAAGAAACTCGATAAAATCCCGAAAATTACCGGTAAAACAATTTGTCCGACGAAAAAGAAACCGATAATTATTCCCCACCAGAGGGTTTCTCCTCCCCACTTAGTTTGCCAAGCGAGACTATCATCTAAAAAGAGCAGCGATCGCTGTTTACGGAGAAGCCACTGCACTAATAAAAAGATCAACAGCACAACACCGATTAAACCGCCGATAAGAGGCAAGAAAGCCAGTAAAATTAGTTTAATTAACCCATTAGCCGCCACTTCACTCTGTTCTTCCTCTAAAGCGAGTAAATCCTCTTGACGATTTTCGAGACTATATAATTTTTCCAGAATGGTATAACGAAACCATCCTTGAAAATTGCGCTCGATTCTCGCTTCAGCATCGGCAGCAATTTGGGGGGGTTCACCGTACAATCCCTCTAACAGCAGCGCATTTTGTAAAACAGCAGGTTTATAGTTCTCAAATTCTGATTTTTCCTTGATGTCTTGCCAGATTTGCCGTGCTGAATCCAAGTCACCTTGACTAGCTTGAATGAGACTTAATTTTAGCTCTAAATCTTTTAAGGAATTGATGTCGCGCTCAAGAGATTTTTTTTGTTCGGGATTAACTGCTGATTTTTCTAGTTCGGTGATTGTTTTTTTGGCACTTTTCTGGGCTGATAAATACTGTTCCTCGGCAGTGGTATAAGGAGCTTCACCGATCAGGGAAGTTTGAATTAATTTAAGATTAGCAAATTCCTCGCTATTAGGGTCAGCATCGCTGCTTAGAGTGGTGGCTTGTAGATTGAGATTGGTTTGATATAGTTGAATATTCGATTGGATTTGGGGCTGATTAACACTAGAAATTAAAGCTGTAACTACTGGGGTTAAGGCAATAATTGTTAAGACAAAAGCGATCGCTTGTTTGAGACTTTGCCAGGGGAGTTTTTTTGAGAAATTATCGAACATGAAAATAGTTAAGTGGGAGTTAGGGGTTAGGTGATGGGGTGATGGGGGTTGGGTAATAGGTGTTGGGGTTTTAGGGTTTTAGGGTTTTAGGGTTTTAGGGTTTTAGTTGAAATTCCCCCATTTCCCCATTTCCCCATTCCCCCATTTCCCTATCCCTAATCCCTATACCCTAATTATTAACTAACTACTTGAGAAAAAAGCTTTTCGTATTGATCCAAAGTCTTTTCAAAGGCATAATTTTCCTCCGCGTATTGTCGTCCCTTTTCTCCTAGTATAGTTGCTAAATCTGGGTTTTTATATAGCCTTAAAATAGCCGTAGCTAATGCCTCTGGATCTTCAGGAGTAACCACCAAACCACCACCACTACGCTCGATCGCCCTAGCGGCGGTTCCATCGGCGGGAACAGAAGCAATGATAGCACGGCCACTAGCTAATAATACCTGAATTTTGGACGGCATATTAAAGGAAATAACGTTATGTTTTTGCATCACCATACCCACATCGGCAGCTGCTAACATTTCTGGTAATTTTTCCCGGGTTTGAAAGGGTAATAAAAGCACATTACTGGCCCCCTGTTGTTGGCGATACTTTTCTAGGCGATCGAGTGCTTCTTTTTTACCAACAATTACCACTTTAATCTCAGGGATGTCAACTAAGTAAACTGCAGCATCGATCAGGGTTTCTAGGGGTTGGGTTAGGGCAATATTGCCAGAATATAAAACCACAAATTTGCCCTCAAGATGATTTTCTTGGCGAAAATAATTATTGTTTTTCGGCAGAGGTTTAATAAAGCTTACATCCACCCAATTAGGAATTTCAATAATTTTCTGACTCGGCACATTTTTAGTTAGGAGATTTTTGGTAAACCCATCGGCAATAACTGAGATTTTACTGGCAGTTCGGTAGGCAAATTTTTCGAGACTACTAAAAACCTTAATCATTTTCTCATTAGTTAATAATCCCACATGAACTGCCGCATCGGGCAAAATGTCCTGTAAGTTTAGAATAATCGGCACCCCATATAATTTACTCAATAAAGCGGCGGGAACGCAAACGGGTAATCCGGGGACAGTTAAGAAAATTAGATCGGGTTTTTCACCTTTAAGAGCCTGAAAGAAACTCAAAAAAACAAAGCTCAATTCAAAGAAAATTCGATTTTTTAAACTTCTTTGGGGACGCGCCCAGACGTAGGAACGTTGAATTTTAACACCATTTCGTTCTTCTTCTAGATAGATTTTTCCTCGGTATTCGGGATCGATTTCACTATTAGGATACCAAGGAAAAGCGGTTAAAACCCTGACTTGATGACCTCTTTTAACCAATCCTTCCGCTAATTCTGTCATCAGGGGAGCGATGCCGATCGGTTCGGGGTAATAGTTATAAGAATAGAGCAAAATTCGCATAGGGATGGCAATTTGGTTGGGCGATTCAGTTTCATGATTTTATCAATAGTTACTGGTTTTTTGACAAATCAGATGCGCTTTTGTCAGGGATTGCCCTAGAAAGAGGTTTGGCATCAGGTGAGGATTAGCGGTGAGAGATTCGGAAAAAAAGGGAAATTGGCTAATAAATTAATCCTCAAAACCCCTAACTATTCCCCCTTACCCCTGCCTAAATACTGACCCTTATTTTTCCCTTACCCGGTGGCCGATATCACGACGATAATAGATGCCCTCAAAGTGTATCCTTTTCACCGATTGATAGGCAAGTTCGATCGCCTGATTAAAATTAGCTCCCATAGCCGTGACACCCAAGACGCGGCCGCCATCGGTGAAGATATCGCCGTGTTTTAAAACCGTGCCGGCGTGGAAAACGATCGCCCCTGCGGTTTCAGCGGCCTTAATTCCAGTGATCAACCGGCCTTTTTCGTAGTGGTCGGGATAACCGGCAGACGCGGCCACCACACAAACGGCACTACCGGATCGCCATTGTAAAGAGGGGAAATGAGTTAATTTTTGTTGAGCGCAAGCCAGCAGCAGCGGTGCCAGGGGAGTTTCCAGTAGGGGTAAAACCGCTTGGGTTTCGGGATCGCCAAAACGACAGTTAAATTCGAGAACTTTTGGCTCTCCGGCGGGGGAAATCATTAAACCGGCGTAGAGGACTCCCCGATAGTCAATGCCGCGTTTTTGTAGGGTGGCGACGATAGGGGCGAGGATGTCCCGATCCACCGCTTCTATAATAGCGGTGGTGGCTATGGGTGCGGGGGCATAAACTCCCATACCGCCGGTATTTTTGCCGGTATCGCCTTCACCGATGCGCTTGTGATCTTGGGCGGGTAGCAGGGAACGAAAGCTGATCCCATCGGTGAGGGTGAGGATCGACACTTCTTCCCCCTCTAGGAATTCTTCCACCACGACTTTAGTAAAGCCACTGGTAAAAAGATCATCGATCGCTTCTAGGGCTGTATTTACGGTTTCGGCGACAATTACCCCTTTTCCTGCGGCTAATCCGTCAGCTTTCACCACAATTGGCCCTCCTTGCTCTCGGATATAAGTTTTTGCTAATTCTGCATCGGTAAAGGTTTCCGAGGCTGCGGTGATAACTCCTGCTTCGCTCATTAATTCTTTTGCCCAGGATTTGCTCGATTCAATTAAAGCCCCGGTTTGTGTGGGGCCAAAAACGGCAATTTCCTGGCCCAGAAGATGATCGGTAATGCCGAGGGAGAGGGGATATTCTGGCCCGACAACCACCAGATCGACGCAATTTTCTCGGGCAAAGCGGCTAATTTCGGCAAAATCCTCCATTGCTATGGGGATATTTTCACATTGAGGTAAAATTGCCGTTCCCCCATTACCTGGAATACAGAACACTTGTTCTACTTCGGGCGATTGCAGCAGTTTCCAAGCCAAGGCGTGTTCTCGACCACCACTGCCGATAACGATAATTTTCACGGATAAACGCAGCCTAAATGACGATGGTTTAATTATCCCCTAGCTCCGGGTCACCATTGGCTAGAAGTTGAGATTACTTAACTTTTTAATCGATTTGACGGATTCAGGAGGCAGGCTTCGGCCGTGAGATCAGCCGAACGGAGGCAGCAGATTATTTCTATTTATTCTCCCCACTTCCCCACTTCCCCACTTCCCACTTCCCCACTTCCCCCCTTCTCCTCTCATAGACAGTCTTAACAAGTAATTTAGATAGCGAACAGCTGATCACTGGATTTGACGGAGACAGGACAAATCAGCTTGGCCGAAATGAATACTAAAAGCTATTTGCAGATTTTCTAGGGATTTAACCAACCAAGGCACTTGATCGCAAGAATAACTCTCGTAGTGGTTAAATAGAATCGAAAAACGTTTATCTAAGTGGGGTTTTGCCTTGGGACAGATCAAAATCAACTTGAGCAATAACCCCACAGTCCGAGTTACCCCCATATTGGTGATCATATCCATAAAAATGTAATGATCGGGTTTTTGCCCGCTTTCCACCACCAGATAATTTAACAGTTGGCTAGAAGTACGCAGCATGAGAAATTCACTCGGTTTTTGTTGATCGCAGTGGGGTAGAGTATTTTGCAGGATATCGTCGAGTTTTTTGTTAAATTGCCCCTTGCCGTAGTCTAAGGAGGTAATCAGATAATCGTAGAGGTCATTTTTAAAATCTTTATAGGTAGGGGTATAAACTGTATTCGCCAGAAAATTTTGCGAAAGAGCCTTATGAGTATAATTTCCTGCTACCGTCCCCAGATAATACTTGAGGGCGCGATTTAGATACTTATCATTGAGCAGGGTGGGATTTTCTACCGGTTGAATGATTCTCCCCGCTTCTTCCCTGATTTTTGGGCTATGAGCAACCTGTGCCAAACGTACCTGATAGGTGACATAACGAGAGAGATTTACCTCGAAACGGCTCTCGGTTTTCACTTTAATACGTCTAACGGTTTGTCGCTGTTCTCGGGGACTTTCATCACCGAGTAAATAGTAATCATAGAGATAGGGATAACGACTAATCAGGGTTCCCAGGGAAGCGGCGGTTTTTTCGCTGTATTTGCCGCTAATAATTCTCGCCAGACGCTGCAGCCTAACGTAGTCATCCGAGAGGGTAAAATTTTTGACCAGATGGCCCAAATTATTGGGGATGCTGTAATCTCCAGGAGGTGGGGAGGGCAAATTTTCCAGTAGCGATACCAATTCGGGAATTGCTGGCTGATGGGTGGGCTGCGTTTGCCATCGATTCACTAAAATATGACAGCAGCGGTTAAAGACATGATAAAAACGAATTTCGGCATCCTTAGCCTTGACAAGACGCTCTAGGGCTAAATAAATAGGAGCTTCTTGATAACCGCCACCTTCGATAAACAAACGACAAAAATCCTCGATTAATTGCTCGGGGGAATCGGTCCTGGCGCGGTCGAGCCAATAATCGTATAGTAGCTGTTCTTCGTCTCTTGTTTGTCTTTGTCCAGTGTTTAGACTAGCCATGGTTATTTGATTCAGCCCTCCTAAATCAGTAAGCGGATGGATTTTAGGGCTATGACCATAAAGGGGTCAATTGTGATTAGATAGTAGATGCTCCCTTCTTAGGATGCCCCTATTTTGGGTCATTGTACTGATCGAGTCGATCCATTTTAGCTTGGCAAGTTTGGGAAAATTCCCCTTGGCTTACCCGGCCAAGCTTGCGGACTATGCCCAGATTACTAAAAATTTAGACAGCGTACCCTGCTAATTAAGTTAGCGAAAAGAAACCCCGATTGTATGTGATCTAAGTCACATTTAAACCTCAATCCATCTTCGAGATAATTTAATTCGGAATTTACTCCTAAGTATTTTTATTGTCTATGGCCTGTCATTTATCCCTCAATCAACTAGCTCAATTATTGTCCTTACAAGATAATGGTGACATAAGTTTTAGTCCCGATAGTTTAGTATCTGGCATTAATACTGATAGCCGTAGTATTGAGTCAGGACAAGCATTTTTGGCATTAAAAGGTGATAATTTTAATGGTCATGATTTTATCGATATGGCTATCGAAAAAGGAGCGGCGACATTGATTGTCGATCAGCCAGTTTCGGTAAATTCCTCTAGTAATATTCCTGTATTCCTAGTCCAGAATACCCTAGAAACCTATCAGCAATTAGCCCATTGGTGGCGGAATCAATTTACTATACCCGTGATTGCTATTACAGGATCAGTGGGGAAAACCACGACTAAAGAATTAATCGCTTCGGTATTAGCAACCCGGGGAAAGGTACATAAAACCCTGGCTAATTATAACAATGAGATCGGAGTGCCGAAAACTCTCCTCGAACTGGATGAAACTCACGATAGTGCCGTAATCGAGATGGGAATGCGGGGACGGGGAGAAATTGCCCTGCTCGCTCAAATCGCCCAACCGACGATCGCAGTGATTACTAATGTGGGAACCGCTCACATCGGTCGTTTAGGGTCGGAAGCAGCGATCGCAGAGGCCAAATGCGAGTTATTGGCCGAGTCTCCTTCTAGTAGTATAGCTGTTCTTAACTACGATCACCCTTTACTTACCGAAACAGCTAAACGGGTATGGCAGGGGGAAACAATTACTTATGGCTTCTCTGGCGGCGATATAGTCGGGGAATTACTGGATTTAACTACTTTACGAGTAAATGGACTAGATTTTAACTTACCTTTATCCGGTCGTCATCATGCTTTAAATTTTATGGCGGCCTTGGCCGTAGCGAAAATTTTAGGCATCGATTGGACTTCTTTGCAAGAGGGAATTAAAGTTAATTTACCCAGTGGTCGGGCCAAACGTTACCAATTAGCAACCGATATCCTACTCCTCGATGAAACCTATAACGCCGGTCTAGAATCAATGTTAGCGGCCTTGGATTTACTGAAAGCTACTCCCGGTCAGCGTCATATTGCTGTTTTAGGCACGATGAAGGAGTTAGGGTCTTTTTCGGAGCAATTACATCGCCAAGTCGGTGAGAGGGTGCAAAAACTAGGCATAGATCGCTTGTTTGTCTTGGTAGATGACCCGGAAGCTAAGTTTATTGCTGAGGCGGCTACTGGGGTCGATTGCGAATGTTTTCAAACTCACGCAGATTTAATTAATCGTTTAAAGGAAGTGTGCGATTTCGGCGATCGCATTTTATGCAAAGCTTCCCATTCCGTCGGTTTAAATCGGGTGGTGGAGGAGTTAATCAGTGATATTGGGAGTTAGGAAATAGGTGTTAGAGAAGAGAGCATTTTTTAGCAAGAATAACCGATTAAAAACTGTTTTTTCAGCGATTTTAGTCCTAGTTTTCTTTTTTTCGGCCGCTCAAGTCTCTTTTGCCCAAGAATCGAGACGACTGGAGACTTATCTCCCGGATCTCAGTGGTTTAGCTTGGGTAGAAGCGGATATTTTTCTAGGGGTTCACGATGCCAAAAATAAGGGCAAAAACAGTGATCCATCTCAACCAAGGCTGAGTCTTTTACAGTTACCTACCCAGGAAAAACCCCTATTATGGCAGGTTTTAAGGGTAGATTGGCCAAATCCAGAGGGATTGAGTAACGATCTCGAAAGTATTACTTCTATCCCGAAAACTAATTTATTTTTGTTGGCCGAAAGTGGTGGGGAAAAACCTTTTCAACGGCTGTTTTTAATAGCATATAACCAGCAAAAAGTCAAGATAGTTGAGCAAATAAATTGGCCAATTCCAGTGAAAAATGTAGAGGCGATCGCTGTTAGTCGGCAAGGCGATCGTTATCTATTTATCTACGCAGAACGGGCCGATAGTCAAGAGAGTACAAAGATTCGCTGGACGGATATCTCGTTCAATCCCTTAAAATTCGGGGAATTTCAGTCGGTAACTTTTCGGAGTCCTTTTGGTAGTGGTAAAAATATTCGCCCCATCTCCGATTTAGCCGTAGATAAGCAAGGTAATATCTACATAGCTTCCGCTTACGATCCAGATAGTGCGGGAGTGTTTAGAAGTGCTGTTTACCGTATTGGCCAAGTTACAGCCGATAATAGCCTAATTCTTGCCCCTAATCCCCAAAAAATTGCAGAAATCGACGGATCGAAAGTGGAAGCGGTGACCACCAGAGAATCTCCTAGAGGTAGAATAGAAGTCTTTATCGGTACAGATGACGAGAATTATGGCGGTTTTCTGCGACCTTTGCTCTTAGATAATTAGCTAATCTGTACTGAATTTAAACTGCGTATTGGAATTTTTAGTACAAATGCTCGAACTTTCACTCCCCACTTCCCTACTCCCTTCTCTCCAATAACTACTCGCAGCTAGAAATCCGCTAGACCGCATCATACTTTGTGCTTTTTGTCAAAAAAACTTTTTTTTTGCAATAAAACTACACAAAAAAAAGATCATCGTTGTGGGTGAAATTGACTCATTTACCTGTCTTAATTAGGATGACCTTCTAGGTGTGGCAAGGGTTTCAACCGTTGCTGCCCAAAAAAGCACAGAAAGAGCCATTATGAAATTCCTTGACACTCCCATCGCTAAAAGCGAGGGATTCTTGGTTCACTGAGTTTCCTTAATCTGGCAGGACGTATCCAACCAAACCAGAGGGAATCTCACGCCGGCGCGTATTAGTTTCG
>VYLI01000006.1_pt1 | contig 30968 bp, 29 predicted proteins | sample 5109511 | NCBI WGS metagenome assembly VYLI01 (sample SAMN12291808, study PRJNA351875) | freshwater metagenome | isolation source: freshwater lake | place: USA: Michigan, MSU1 Lake | collected 2011-08-19
GGTTCAACTCAATCGAGCCATTCACTACCGCCCACTCAGGGGATTCAAACCAATTTCATTTTCACATAAAGCCGTCCTAAAAGGACGGGGCTTTAACCCAAAATTTTGGTAAAAAAGGCAATTGCAGATACAGCAGTTATCTTAATGGTAAGGTACAAAGTTTTCTTTTTGGGGAACGGGGAAGAGTAGCTGGTCGTCCAGAAACGATAATTTAACCAGATCTGGGTCGAGGAAGTCTGATCAATTGTCCTAAAAATTCCCCGCCGCAGTTTAAATGCAGTACAACCCAGCACATCACAATTGTATCTTAGTCGCCGATTTCTGGATAATTTGCCCCTCAGTCCCGCTACTGCCAGAAAAATTACTATTTAGTCCTTCTTTACTTTAAGTTAAGAAACTTATCTAAGGCTAGAACCATATTTGGCGGCCAACGGCGCACGCTTTTTACCCAATCGAGGTCTTGATAGCGGGTATCCATGCCGACGGCGGCTACCCAATTGCTTTCTGCTTCTCCCTGTTGGCCTTGGGTCCATAAAACGGCGCTTAAGGCGGCTCTGACATCGGGAAACATGGGGTATTTGCGGGCAATATTCCGCATTTTTTGGACTGCTTCCGGATATCTGCCCAATTCGTACAGGGCCAGAGCCAGATTAGCTTGCGCCCAGGCAAAATTCGGGGCTAGTTGAGTAGCTTGGCGATAGTCTTTGACGGCGGCTTCCCAGTCTCCTAAACCGCCCTCGGCGTTGCCGCGATTGTTATAGGCAAAGGCATCATTGGGAGCCAATTCTAAAACTTTATTATAATCGGCGATCGCTTCTTGATATTTGCCTTCTCCCTCTAAAGCGGTGCCGCGATTGAGGTAGGGATCGGGGGCATCGGGGGCAATGGCGATCGCTTGGTTGAAATCAGCGATCGCATCCTCTAATTTATTGAGACTAACTCTGGCATTGCCGCGATTACTCCAGACGGCGGGATTAGTGGGGAATTTGGCGACTAATTCGGTCCAATAGCTTTCGGCCTGGACGTAATCCCCTTTTTCTGTGGCTTCTAGGGCTTTTTCGGCGATAACTTCCCCTTCTCTAATCTGTTCTTCGCTAATAGTCGGGGTATCGGCATAAGCCGCTATGGGTAGGGCAAAAAAGAGTAACAGACTCAATACACAAGCGGTGATCCAACGCATAATTACTTCATAATTTGTTACTTAATCTTTTCTCAATCTACCCTACTTAGGTGAACTCTGCTCTAGATAGTCTTGATAGCCTAGTCGTTGAAGATTGCTTTGTTTTTCGAGGACGGAATCGGTGAGGGATTGACGATAGGCGATAACTTGCTCTAAAAGATCAATATTACCGGTGGCGAGAATTTGAACCGCTAAAAGTCCGGCATTTTTGGCATTACCGATCGCCACCGTGGCCACAGGAATGCCTGCGGGCATCTGTACAATTGAATAGAGAGAGTCTAACCCTTGTAAAGTGCGCGTGACTACGGGGACTCCAATGACGGGTAAGGGGGTTAAAGATGCTACCATTCCGGGTAAATGGGCAGCGCCGCCGGCTCCAGCGATAATCACTTTTATTCCCCGTAAATGAGCGTTTTTGCCGTATTCAAACATTTTTTCGGGGGTACGATGGGCCGAGACAATGGCGACTTCGTGGCTAATCTGAAAAACCTCTAAAACTGCGATCGCTTCTTTCATGGTGGGTAAGTCGGAATCACTGCCCATAATCACACCCACTAGGGGCGCTGCTGTCACCATAACTGCTAGAAAATAATTTTGTTTTTTAATCTTATAGCAGAGTTTGTTATTTTGTCTTCAAACCCTACTGATCAGATTTCCCCTAAACTGTATCGGGATCGATGCCTAATTCTCGCAATTTTTGGGCCAATTTTTCTTTAGCTTGTCGTTCCCTTTCTTTCTCTAAAAGAGCCTGTTCTTTCTCTAAAAGAGCCTGTTCTTTCTCTAAAAGAGCCTGTTCTTTTGCCTGTCGTTGCTGTAATTCGGCTTCTTGAGGAGTGGGGACTAATTGACCATCGGCGCTAAAATAACGCAGTTTACGGTCAAATATGCCTAAATATAATCCTAACTGTTCACTCCACAAATAACCTTGGTCATTGGGAAAAATGGCTTGATATTGTCCCTCAATTAGTCTAAATCCTTGCAATTCTAAACTATTGGGATCGAACCAAAAATAATTAGGAGTGCGAAAGGTATTTTGATAGAGAATTTTCTTGTTATTGCGGTCAATATTGGCCGTAGAATCGGAAAGAATCTCGACAATTACATCGGGATATTTACCCTGTTCTCCCCAAACCACCCAACTTTTGCGGGGACGTTTTTCGGTATCTAAAACCACAAAAAAATCTGGACCACAGAAATCACGCTTTTTCAGTTGTTCCTCGTTGTAGTAGATGGTTAGATTTCCCGAAGCGTAGTAGTCACTCCTCTCGCGCCATAATAATTCTAGACAACTAAGGAGAATGATGATCTGTTGCAGATGTAGATCACTTTCCAATGGTGGTTCATCACTCCATAAATCTGTGGGGGGACAGGTAACTTCTGGGATAATGTCTAGGGCTGTCATGACTTTTTCCCGGTATTTTAGGATTGATTAATTGTAGCTTTTTTCTCACTACTTTAGAGATGGTGCTGGGGGACTTTAGCCCCTAACTTAATCCTACACCCTTGACCGATCGCCTTCGGCACTTTATCCTAGCGCCATCGACACTTATCGGTGGTAGAAAAGAAACCCCCACCTTTTCTGAGGGGGTAAGGGACAGGGCGATCGCTAACGCCGTTTCTAAACTAAAGCCTGACTGCAAATAATGATGGGAATTGGTTGCTCCTCACCTTGCAAGCGGCGGCGATCTAACCAGTCCCGCATCTCGTGTTGGGTGTATAGTTTCTTTAGTTCGCTAAACAAAGTTTCTCCTGTTAGGCTACGGCGCTTAATCAGGTTTAACTCGCGCTTCAGTACAGTGGTAATCGGTTGGCGAAAGGCCTGTTCTAATAGGTTAACCTGCTTACGGATTTCTTCATCCTGAGTGGTTTTGAACAGCAGTCCCAATTCTCGCAAGATGTATCGCTGTGCTTGAGTCAGAGAACGGCTGTACTCCCGTTCAGATTGGCGGTGTTGGACTTCTTGGGCAAATTTAACCTTGACTTGCATGACTGCTTGGTTGTAATTTTTGGGCAGCGGCAGTCCGGCTTCTTCTCGGTTACTTTTGAGCATCCCTAAAATGCGGGCAATATCTTTGGATATGATCTCTCCCCGTTCATCGAGCCAATATAATTGCTGGTAGGCCTTCCAATCTTTGCGGTTAGGATAAGAAGCTTCACAGAAGACAATTATGCCCTTATTGAGAGAAAAGCGAGCCGTGCGGATGCCGTGAGGCAGGTTAGCTATCCGTTCGTATTCAGCCGGATTTTCTCGCTGGAGTTGTCTGAGAATTTCTTCCGCTTCGTTGAGGTCGAGAAATTCTCCCTCATTTTCAAACAAACTTAATTGATTGCTGCCACTTGTTTCATAAATTGCATACATAGCCTCTTCGTTAAGCTGTTCTGTTGGGTCAAGAATTGCCGCATCCTCACCGATAGTTTCGTGAATTTCTTGAATGCGGTTTTTGAGTTTTTGCCGTAATCCTAGATTCCGCTCTAATCCCGTCTCTGGGAGAAAATTAAAGCCGTAAACCACATCATTCTCGCTGCCAATCCGATCAATCCGACCAAATCTTTGAATAAGTCGGACGGGATTCCAATGCAGGTCATAATTAATAATCAGGTTGCCATCTTGTAGGTTTAAACCTTCGGCTAAAACATCGGTAGAAATTAAAGTATTGATTTCCGACTCTCCCTGTTGAAATTTATAGTATTTGTTGGCTTTGGGGGCAAATCTACCCACTACCCGCGCCTTATTTTTATCGCCACTGTAGATGACTTCTATATCCTCTCGATCGCCGTTAGGATTGAGGTTTTGATACAAGTAATAGGCAGTATCAGCATACTGAGTAAAAATGAGGCACTTGCTCTCTTGCAGCGGCGGTTTATTCAACCAGCTTTTGAGGGTTTGTAATTTCGCATCTTTTTCTGGAGTAATTGGCTCAACTAAGTACAAAATTTTCTCTAGCAATTGGATGTCATGTTCGAGGTGTTTCTGCAATCTTGGGGCATCAAAATCAGCTATATTATACTTTCCCGATGCCTGACGCAAAGCATCGATAATGTCTTGTTCTTCCCCATTGTTTGGCTCATAGAGAATTGCCTGAGCTTCTTCCCCGGCGGGGATAATTCCTTGGCGTAAAGCTTCTCGAAAGCGTTGATGGACTTGCAGTAATTTCTTAACAGTTTCTTGGAAGGCATAAACGCTAGATTCAAAGCGTTTGAATAAGAGGACTCGCATCAGTCCTCTTAAATTTGCTCCCCCAGTTTGTAAACTGAGTAATGGTTCTTGTTTGCGCTTATTTGGTAATACATAATTTCCCAAACCATAACGAGCATAGCCAAGTTCATTTTTACGAGGGTTGGCTGGTTGCCGTTGGCGAGATTTCCCTAAATATTGGCGCAGTTCTTGGTAAAGTCCTTGATAGGTATCTTCAATACTATATTCAATAGTTTGTAGTTCTCTTTTGGGAAAAAACTGATGCTTACCGCCCACAATAACGTAAGCGCGTTGATTTCCGTTTAAATAATCCTTGAAATTGTCTGCATCTACGGGTTTATGAGTCTTGGCATCAAAGCCGTACCAGCGTAAAATATGGTTGCGAGTGCGCCGGATTAAGATGTTAGATAACAAGTCAGGTAACTGTTTTTCGCCTTTCTCTACTAATCGAAAATATTCTTTTAGATCGGGCGGATCTATGGGTAAATCTGTCTTATCATCTTGATGAAAGAGCTTAATCTGATGATAAATATCCCAAGCACTTTTATTACGAGGAGTTGCTGTTAAAAAACAGCATTGTCTCCCAGCTGCTAAAAAGGCTTCGACGATTTTATATCTTTGGGTTGCGTCATTCCGCAGGTTATGACTTTCATCAATTAAGACAAAATCTCGATCTTTGTATTTAAAATCTTCTAATAAAACCCTGATGCCACTTATATCATTTTCCCGCAGCAATCCCATCGATAAAATACGGGCGTTAAGTTGATAAATTTCGTTGTAGCGTTCCCACATTTCCAGCAGTGGCGCTGGACAAATAATTAAGGGGCGGGCTTTTTCCACTTGTTCAAAACGTTTGACAATGGCAGCACCAATAAAGCTTTTTCCTAGTCCTACCACATCGGAAACAAAACAACCTCCATACTCGCGGATGAGTTTGATCGCGTGTTCAACGGCTACTTTTTGAAAGTCTGCTAGTTTCTCGGTAATTTCGTTATCTATCATGATTTCGCTGGCAGTTTCTTCTGTCAATCGATCGCGCACGAGCATATAGAGAGTTTTCATATAGATGTCGTAGGGACGTACTGGAATCATCGCCCAAGACTGTTTTAAAGACTGCATCAGTGTTTGATCAAATTCTGTTGCTTCGTCCCAAAGTTGATTGAACCATTCTGTTAAACTGGTATGATTTTCATTACCGTGAACGATAACATTAAGTTCGGTATTGTGGGAAATTCCTGATAAAGTAAGGTTAGAAGAACCAACGATAGCAAGACCTTTTTCTTGACGTTCTAGGGGTTGTCCCTGCTGGTTATAAATTGTCCCGTAGTCAAAGATATAAGCTTTAGCATGGAGTCGCCCTTTAGTATAAACTCGCACCTGAAGGCGTTTTTCTTCAATCATTTGAACCAGATTTTTTACTAAGGTTTCTGCTTCATCTGTTTGGTCCATTAGTTCGACGCTGGAACGAATATTTTCGGCGGTTTCTGTTGCCATCTGCTTGCGTTCTGTCCGTTTGGGGTATTCTTGTGCCTCTAGATGGTCTTTAATTAGTTCTAAGCGGCGGTAGCCTTCTGCTAGTTGTTCGATGGTTTCCCGGTTGCTGGTGTTGCCAATCAGGAGGCGCATTTGTGGGATGGTGGCGAGACGAGGTGCGATCGCAGTAAAGCCGGAGAGGAAGAAGTAACCGACGGCAAAATGAGCGGCTTCTGAGGAGTGGAGAATTTGGTTGATGTTATCGACTAATTTTTGCTGGCGATTGTCGATGATGTCGTGGGTAGGCATAGTTCAATTTTTGAATTTTAGGGCTGTAACCAGTTTTCTATTACTAGATTAGAAATATTTTCAAAGGCAAGCTGAATTGGAGGGTTGAATGACTGAATTGAATAGTATGGTTGTGGTTGAGGATAACGCTATTGAAATAGAGCGTCAAGAAGAGTTAAAAGACTTCCTCCAAGAACAAGAACAACAAGTTCTTGAGCAATTCAAACCGGGTACATTCGGATGTCATGAGTTACTTGACAGAACAGCGATGGTTAGTGATTCCTTGGAGCGTTTTATTGTTTCCCATCCAGCTTGTGTACAAAACCCTGAATGGTACGCTCTAGCAAGACAAGCTGCTGAGGCTCTACATATTCTCTATCAAAAAGTTGGTGCAGTGCATCTTGATGGAGACTAAATCTAAGGAAATTTCAAAGGACAAGCACTACACTAGAGTAAACTAAGTGTACTCAAAAACTATGTCAGACTCCCCAATGATTTCTGTCACTGAAGCTCGACAAACCCTCTTTGGATTGGTGGAGCGAGTCAGTCAATCTCATGAACCCGTCACAATTACTAGCAAGCGCGGCAATGTGGTTTTGATTAGTGAGGAGGATTGGCACTCAATCCAAGAAACTCTTTATTTAAAGTCGATTTCGTCAGTGATTGCTTGTGTCATGGTTTAATTCTCTTGGGGTTTTTAGTAATTATATCTCAATCAGGAATAATTAAATCAATCATTTCTTTTCGATTCTTGCGATAAACATAGAAATCGCTATCTAAAGTCAAGACAGAACTTTCTGCTATTAATTCGCTCATTCTCACTAAACAAGCATCTGCAAAGGACATAGGAACGGATTGATAACGTTGCATTAAGTCTCGAATAGCATCTACTTCTTCACTAAACTGAAAGGGGATAATAATCTTTTTACTTTTAACTAATCCCATGATAGCATCTTCACCACCATAAATATTCTGCAATAAAAAACAGGCTTCGGTAATGACAGCTTCACAGGTAAAAAATGGAGAGGAAAAATTAGTAGTTGTTTGAGTTACCCATTGATGAAAAGCTTCTCGACGGTTGACTATTGCCACTAAAGGTCCCGTATCTAACAGAATATTTGACTTCATTTGCTGCCAATACCTCGAAGATAGTCTTTATTGGTGGCTAAGTCCCCCGGTCCCCCATCAACACAACCAATGTATTCTTTGGCTGCTTCATAGAATGAAATCGGTTCTTCTTCAGTAATTTCTGTCTTCTCTGCCTTAAATTGCAAGAATTCAATAAAATCTATTACTGATTGCTGTTGTTGGGGGGTGAGGGTTTGCAGTTTTTCTAAGATGGTTTGTGAGTGAGTGATTGCTTGTGTCATGGTTTCATTCTCTTGGGGGTTTTAATAATTATATCTTGATTTCAGATATCCGACTTCTTAAAGAAGTCGGGTATCTAACCCCTTACAATCCATACAACGCAGCTACTCTCTCATCTATCTCTTTCTCCCATTCTTCACAGTTAACTCCTTTGGCATCTAAGCATTTTTGTACTAATTTGATGATGGGTTCTTTTTCGGATTCAGAAGCGAGGGGGATGGGAAGCGTTAACATATACTGTCGAAAAATTTGAAGACGACCTTTCTTTTCATCACTGGTTGTCCAACATTTAATTTTTAGCCAATCCCAAACAATGCTAGAATTTAATATTCCTAGCAAATATATAGCGGTTCTCGCATCTGCGAGGCACACTTTAACCTTTGTTGATTAAGCTTTTCAGGATTGATAATGTACCTCTTGTGAACAGGAAACGCTATAAATCAGATGAACTAATAAAATAAATTGAATTCAATAAATATAAATTGTCATGATCCAATGTAAAACGAGACTCTTTGGCAATATCAGGATAAACAATCTTAGGTTTTTCAAATTCCTTTGAATATTTTAATTGAGGTTGTTGTAATTCATACCATTTTTGTTTAGTTGCTCTATTTTCTAGTTGTTCACGATAAGGCTTTAAGTGTTCAATAACAGATTTCAATTCGCTAATATCAACTCCGTGATACATATACAATAAATATCTGTCTTTATAATTAATACACCACTTTCGCACATCATCACCCACAGCTAAAGGTTTAATAATCTCTGCACTTTTAGCATCTTTAGCAATTAATTCTGCTCGTTTTGCACCATCAATCACAAAAGCTTGATTAAAACCAGTTTTTATCCCATAATAAATCTGTCCGTTAACATACTTATCCAAAGGAATACCAGCTGCTGCCATTTTCTGTAAACGGTTAGCAGATGACGCATCAGTTAAGAGCCAATTTGCTCCCTTAATTGCATCTTTTGGTAAATTCTGTCCACTTTCTCTAACAATAGCTAAGACATCCGGATAAGGTGCTTCTAAGGATTTAACTTGAGTAAAAATCGGTGAGTTATTAATTTTACTACTCTTTTGGGAGATAAAAATCATCGGGAAAGTGGCTGCTGTTGCAAAAACTGGCAATTCACCAAAATCGGTAATACTGCTCACCTGACAAGTATTAGCAATATGCTCCCTTAACTTCTCCCCATACTTTGCTCGAAACCACTTATTAGAGGAAATAAACGCTAACATTCCCCCAGTTTTAAGTAACTGTAACGCTCTCGCATAAAAGAAACAATATAAATCCGATGTTCCCGTATAAACTTCCGGGTAAACCTTCTTTAAAGTTGGTTTTAAATCTTTAATTAATTCCTGTCTGACATAGGGAGGATTAGCTACCTGAATATCAAAACCACCTTCTGCTAATACTTCCGCAAACTCTACCACCCAATCAAACCCTTTTGAGATAGCTTCCTTATCACTCGCAATCACAGAAGCACTCCCATGAGTTAATAAAGCAATCTGTTTCTTAACCTCATTAATCTCCTGCTCAAGAGATTGTTTATCACTGCCTAAATGCGCTCTTAAATACTTCGCTTTAGCTTCCCGAAACCGATGAATAAACTCCTCGCGCACCATCCCAGAACCTTGGGGATTAGGGGCAATTAAACTATCTCCTGTTTCGATTTTAAACTTCAAATTCGGTAGCGGTGGCGGATCATTTCCCTCATATTCAACCGCTAGGGAAAGCCATAACCTTAAGCGAGCAATATTAACCGCAAAAGGATCGATGTCAACTCCATAGATATTGGTTTCAATAATTTCTAATTTGCGCTGATAAACCGTCTTAGAATCAATACCTTTAGTGGCAAATAAACACTGACGTAAATCTAATAACTCATGCAACATTCCCAATAAATAAGCTCCACTGCCACAGGCAGGATCGCAAACTTTAACCTGTTTTAATGCTGCTAAAACTGCCTCTGGATTCTTTAAATTAATAGCATTATATTCGTCCACAAAAAGCTCAATTGCTTCTTTGTTTTCAGAAGTTAACTTACTATTTAAATATCCCTTCAATGCTTCCCGACACATGAAAGAAACAATCGGTTTAGGTGTATAATAACTGCCTGATTCATGTCTCCCCGTGACTAATTCCTCAAACACTTTTCCCAACATTTCTGGATCAACTGCTACCTCCACATCAAGGGGTGTACTCTCAGTCACCGTGAAATTAAAATTACTAAAAAGTTCATGAAAAATAACATCGATCGCCTGATCGGGTACTATTATCTTAGGATTGCGATCATCTTCATCTTGTTCAAATAATCCCCCATTCAGATAGGGAACTGTGCCAATTAATTGCCGAAGAAAACCACCGTTATTGATACCAATAATATCCGTTTGTTGAGGATTATTTAGTCCCGTAAAAAACAGATGAGTCAGACGATCTCTATAAAAGTTTTTGTCCGATTTACTGTTATCATTTCGATAATCCTGCCATAATGTTTCTAGATAGTCTGTTTGTTCATTAAACTTCAGCCATCCCTTCTTTTGAATAAAAACAATGAACATCAGTCGGTTAAATAGCTTCTGAGTAAATAGTCTTCTTTGGTCAGCATTAGGGAGAGTTTGGGTAATTAATTGCTCAACTTTTTCAAAAACCAAGCGATACTTTTCAAAGAATTTCTTAGTAACTTTCTCAACATCAAAAGCCTCATCATGACGTTCCTGAATCCCTAAAGGAGACTCGGAACTAATATTAGCTAAATCTAGTAAACTTAGGCGTTCTGTGGCGGTTCGTAACTGTTCCCCCGGACCCACTGTAATTCGCCGCAAGACTTGCCGTTTTTCTTGTTTAATATCATATTTAACATTAAGAAAATGCCATTTTTCTTGGTTAGAATCAGAGAAAATAAAGAGCGCGTAGGGATAGTCTTTTAGCAGTTGAGTGACCACAAGACGCTCTAAATTGAGCGGCAGTTGATTGGAGTTGAGACGAGCATAAATAACCCGAAAATCTTCCCCCCCAGAAGCTAACAAGATTGGATCTTCTGCTAATGCTTCTACTGCTTTCTCTGTCCAATTGCGTCGGGACAGGGTTTGATTTTCTCGCTCGTAATTTAACTCAGACCAGAATAATTTTTTGAGCGCATCCAATCCTCTCAGGGATGAAAGAAGGTCATAAACTGACTGCCGAAGTTCAATATCACTCATAACTTTTTACATGACCTCTCATTTAGGTTTACTTTCTCTAGGACTTTTGCCACTTCAGTTAAATTGTATCGGGATCGATGCCTAATTCTCGCAGTTTTTGTGCTAATTTTTCCTTAGCCTGACGTTCCCTTTCTTTCTCTAAAAGAGCCTGTTCTTTTTCTAAAATAGCCTCTTCTTTTGCCTGTCGTTGCTGTAATTCCGCTTCTTGAGGAGTGGGGACTAATTGACCATCGACGGTAAAATAACGCAGTTTACGGTCAAATATCCCTAAATATAATCCTAACTGTTCACTCCATAGATAACCCTGTTCATTGGGAGAAATGGCTTGATATTGTCCCTCAATTAGTCTAAATCCTTGCAATTCTAAACTATTGGGATCGAACCAAAAATAATTAGGAGTGCGAAAGATATTCTGATAGATAATTTTCTTGTTATTGCGGTCAATATTGGCCGTAGAATCGGAAAGAATCTCGACAATTACATCGGGATATTTACCCTGTTCTCCCCAAACCACCCAACTTTTGCGGGGACGCTTTTCGGTATCTAAAACCACAAAAAAATCGGGACCACAGAAATCACGCTTTTTTAGTTGTTCCTCGTTGTAGTAGATGGTCAGATTTCCCGAAGCGTAGTAATCACTCCTCTCTCGCCATAATAATTCTAGACAACTAAGGAGAATGATGATCTGTTGCAGGTGTAGATCACTTTCCAAGGGCGGTTCATCACTCCATAAATCTGTGGGGGGACAGGTAACTTCTGGGATAATGTCTAGGGCTGTCATGACTTTTTCCCGGTATTTTAGAGTTAATTAATTGTAGCTTTTTCCCACTACTTTAGAGATGGTGCTGGGGGATTTTTGCCCCTAACTTAATCCTACACCCTTGACCGATCGCCTTCGGCACTTTATCCTAGCGCCATGGGCAAATATGTTAAAACTTCTATACAATAGCCCCAATAAGCCCGATAACAACGATGACTGAAACCCTAATTCAACCCGCAACCCTAGTAGAACTCTTACGTTACCGCGCCACGGCACAACCGGACGGCCATGCTTACACTTTTCTTATCGATGGTAAAAAAGAAACCCCACCTTTAACCTACAGTGAACTCGATCGCCAAGCAAGAGCAATCGCAGCCCATCTGCAAAAATACCAGGCCCAAGGAGAACGCGCCCTATTACTCTATCCTCAAAGTTTAGAAGTAGTGGCCGCTTTTTGTGGTTGTCTCTACGCGGGAGTGATTGCCATTCCCGTCCCCCCACCGGAATCGGGACGACTTAAGCGCACTTTGCCCCGTTTGCGGGCAATTGTCAAGGATGCTAATGCCACCTTTGCCCTAGTTACCGAAAGTATTCTGACTCTTATTGAAGGTGTTAAGGAAGAATTTCCAGAATTCGACCAAATGAAATGGATTACCACCGAAAGTATTGATATTTCCCTGGCGGACCAATGGCAAGATCCCCAGGTGGATAAATCGGCGCTTGCTTATCTGCAATATACCTCCGGTTCGACTAATATCCCCAAAGGGGTGATGTTAAGTCATTTTAACCTGATGCACCATTGCGGTTACTTGCAAAAAGCTTGTGGTTACGAACCGGATAGCGTTACCCTAACTTGGATGCCCTATTTCCACGATTACGGGTTAGTCGAAGGTATCACAGTCCCCCTCTACAACGGGACACCCTGCTATCTCATGTCTCCCTTTGCTTTTATTAAGCGTCCGATGCAGTGGTTAAAAAATATTACTAAGTACAAAGTTACTCATAGTCAAGCGCCCAACTTCGCCTATGATCTTTGTACTCGCAGGATTAAAGCTGCCGATTTAGCGGAATTAGACCTGAGCAGTTGGCAGGCCGCGGGAAATGCCGCCGAACCGATTAATCCGAAGGTAATGACCAAATTTGTCGATACTTTTGCAGATTACGGCTTTTCTTGGCAAACTTTCGCCCCTGCCTACGGATTAGCTGAATATACCCTCTTGATTTCCAATAAACCCAAGGGAACCACCCCAATTATTACCGCTTTGGATACAACCGCCTACGAACGCGGTAAAATTGTCCCTGTAGGTTCCGATCGAACCACTGGAGTTAGATACGTCCCCAGTTGTGGTCGTCGCGTCTGTGATACCCGTATAGCTATCGTTAATCCCGATACTTTCACCCTTTGTGCAGCCGATGAAGTGGGCGAAATTTGGGCCAGTGACCCCAGTATGGCCGCTGGATATTGGCAACGGGAAGACGCAACTAAAGAGACTTTTCAAGCTTATCTTGCCGATACAGGAGAAGGACCGTTTTTACGCACCGGAGATTTAGGTTTTCTTCTCGATGGGGAATTACATATCACGGGACGGATTAAGGATTTAATTATTGTCCGTGGCAGTAATCATTATCCCCAAGATTTAGAATGGTCAGTACAGCATCTTAATGAGGTTTTTCGTCCCGATTATGGCGCAGCTTTTTCCATTGAAGATAACGGTGAGGAACAGTTAGTTATTGTCCAGGAATTAGAACGTCGCAGCGGGGCATTAGATACGGCCAAATTAATTGCCGATATCCGTCAAGAAATCGCCGAAGAACACGAAATTATGACCCATGCCATTGTTTTGGCCAAATCGGGGACAATTCTTAAAACTGCCAGTGGCAAAATTCAACGCCGCGCTATTAAACAGAATTTTCTCAATGGTAATATGAGTATTATCGATGCTTGGTCAGAAAATCCTCAGTTAGTTAGTAAATTCGATCGCTCTAATTCTGAAACAGAAGCATAGTTTTTCGGGTGGGCATTGCTCACCCGATCGAGGATAAATAATCGTGTTATACTAAATCCGTTGAGTACAGGCTAGTTATGAGGAGAGGCAAAAGTGGAATTAAATATAAGATGAACGTAGGTTGGGTTGAAGCATGAAACCCAACGCCCGCATAGTTTACGCTACCGCTAACCCATCCTACAAATAATTGTCCCTCCCTACTTATTGGATGTATGAGTAAACAGGATGAAAATTCGTTATGAACTGATTATTTACTGGAGTAATGAAGAGCAACTATTTATCGTTGAAGTTCCAGAACTTGCAGGATGTATGGCTGATGGAGAAACTTATCAAGAAGCTGTGCAAAATGCTGAAATCATTATTCAACAATGGATTGAAACAGCACAGGAATTAGTCCGAGAAATTCCTGAACCTAAAGGACGTTTATTATTTGCTTGAACAACCGCAGGAATAGGGAAAATGGCTGTTGTAGATGGCAATAAAATTAGAAATTACCTTGAGTAGGTAGCGGGCATAGTTATTATGAAATAACCTAAACATTAGGATAAATTATCGGGTATTTTATCTCATCGCAAGGCACTACTTAGAACGAGGCGACTTGTGGGGAAAGGTAGAAATTAATAGGCAAATAATCCCGATATTGATAAAGACATCAGCCAGATTAAAAACAGGAAAATTAATCAATCTAAAATCTAGAAAATCCACCACATAACCAAACAAAAAGCGATCGATACCATTGCCGAAAGCTCCTGCTAAAATAAAACCGTAGGCCAATTGTTCCCAACGATTTAAATGCGGTCCAAAGTAAGCAAAAGCCATTAATCCCAAACTAACTAATAAGGATAGCCATTTTAGCCAACCAACACCGCCCCGAAAAGCACTAAAAGCCGCCCCAGTATTAATCACATAGGTAAAATGAAAAACCCCCGGAATAATCGGGAAAGTATCACCAATTTGCTCAAAACTCTGCACGGTTATATACTTAGTTACTTGGTCTAAAATTAGACCAATCACCGCCACTATCCAAAACCAGCGATTCTTTTTTAACATTGGCTGTGGCATCAATAAAATAATAATTTACGGAAGAAAAAGGCAATAATTACCACCACACAAATTACTACTAACTGCCCTAAAAATGGCCAGACTGAATAATTCATAAATAGGGTGGGCAAACTATCGGGAAAGGTGATTTGACCGGCTTGGGGCTGAAAAATCGACAATCCCAGCATATATAATAAACCGCACAGATGAATCACTAACAAACCGGCAAAAGCACTTAAAGCCAGGGTTTCTATCTTGGCGCGCCAGCGAAAAGCCAGCCAACCACACAGCCATGCCCCCGGCATAAAGCCTAAAATATAGCCAAAACTGGCTTCTTTCAGATAACCCATTCCCCCACCCTGGGCAAACACGGGCAACCAAGTTAAACCGAGAAAAATATAGGCCACCTGGGCAAGAAGCCCGGCATTTTTGCCCCCCAGACAGCCCGTTAACAATACTGCCCCAATTTGGTAAGTTATGCCTAGTTTTTGCGAGGATAGACCCGTAGCCGACCAACTAGCTAGGCTTACTGGAACAAATGTACTAAAGATGGTCAGCAACAAACCAATCAAAGCCCAGAGTAACTCATTGGGAACCGATACGGAAGCGCGCCGCGGCGGAGATTCTCGTCCTCGACGTGATTTAGGTTGCCTGTTGGGGTTGGTATTCACCGGGGATGGGGGCTTCTCCTCCTATTAAACTAAGATCAGCCAACATCGCCTGATCCTGTTGGGGGGGTTGTCCTAGAGTGGTCAAATAATGTCCAATTAGCATAGCATTAATTCCCGATTTTAGCCCCAGATTTTGCAATTCTCCCATCACCGCCTCTCGTCCCCCGGCATAACGGAGGATTTGTTGGGGTAAAATAAACCGGAAAATAGCGATCGCTTTTAAGGCAGTAAAGGGCTCCAGTTTGGGTAAATGACCTAGAGGGGTGCCACTTCTGGGGTTTAATAGGTTAATCGGCACTGATTCCACCTCTAATTCCGCTAGGGAAAAAGCTAAATCGATCCTGTCCTGCCAACTTTCGCCCATACCGATAATTCCGCCCGTACAAGCTTGAATTCCCGCCGCTTTCAGGTTTTTTACCGTTTCTACCCGATCCTGCCAACTGTGGGTGGAGACCACGTTAGGATAAAAATTCTCGGCAGCCTCCAGATTGTGATTATAACGGGTAACTCCGGCTTCTTTTAAGGCTTGCGCTTGGGCAAGGGTTAACTCTCCTAGGGCGCAACAGGGTTTAATCTTGGCCGTTTCGATGATTTCTTGAACTGTGGCCAGTATTTCCTCGAATTCCTTCGATTTGGGGCTATTGTACTTTAATCCCCGTCCTTGACTAACTAAACAGAAGCGTTTGGCCCCCGCGTCGGCTGCCGCTTTCGCATGGCTGACGATTTCCTCGCGACTTTTTAAACCGTAGATAGGCGAATCTTGACCGGGATGGTGGACGGATTGGGAACAAAAACTACAATTTTCCGAACAACTTCCCGATTTTATGTTGATAATGCTACATAAATCCACCGTATTACCACAACAGGCCTGACGAATGCGATCGGCAGCCTCACATAAGCTGAAAATATTTTCCTGACCTTCGATCGCAGTTAAAGCTAGGGCCTCTTGCTGACTGAGTCGATCGCCGGCGATAATCTGATTAGCCCTAGTCTGTAACCAGTTTTTTAAGGCTTCTCCCTCCACGGGGATAGATTGAGTAGCGGTGTGTTTAGAGACTTGTACCACGTCGTTTATGCTCTGACTAAGTTAGGCTCATCTTATCATTATTCAGTTACCGAGGAAAGATTAATAAAAAAATTTAGAAAAAAATACCCTTTTGTGCTAGACTACCCGCAAAAGTTATATTGTCTCCGATTTTATGAAAGTTATTCCGACGGAAATTCCTGATGTTTTAATCATTGAACCGCAAGTTTACGGAGACGATCGAGGTTTTTTCTTGGAAAGTTTTAATCAGAAAGATTTTCGAGAAAAAACTGGTGTTAATACCACTTTTGTCCAGGATAATCACTCTATGTCCTTAAAAAATGTCCTGCGAGGATTGCACTATCAAATCCCCAATCCCCAGGGTAAACTGGTGCGAGTAGTGAGCGGTAGTGTTTTTGATGTGGCAGTGGATGCGCGTAAAAGTTCTCCCACTTTTGGGCAATGGGTAGGCTGTGTTTTAAGTGCGGAAAATAAACGTATTTTCTGGGTTCCCGAAGGTTTTGCCCATGGTTTTCTAGTCCTCTCCGACCGAGCCGAATTTCTCTACAAAACCACTAATTATTATTATCCCCAATACGAAAAAACCATCGCCTGGAATGATGCCGATTTAGGGATTGACTGGCCTCTAGAGACCCCCCCGATTCTCTCCCCTAAAGACCAAGCTGGACAACCCTTTAAATCCGTGGAAGTTTTCCCCTAAAGACAATGACAAAAGTTTTACTAATTGGTGCTAAAGGTCAAGTAGGACAAGAGTTACAATTAACTTTACCCCAGCTAGGTGAAGTTATTAGTATCAGTCGAGAAGAACTAGATTTAACTAACTCAGAAAAAATCGGCCAGTTAATTAGGGAAATTCACCCCGATTATCTGGTTAATGCCGCCGCTTATACGGCAGTGGATAAAGCCGAAACCGAGCCCGAATTAGCCTATTCTATCAATGCTACAGCCCCGAAAATCATGGCGGAATCTGCCGAGAAAATTCAAGCTAAATTTCTCCATATTTCCACCGATTATGTGTTTGATGGTCGAAAAAATACCCCCTATCTAGAAACCGATCTAACTAATCCTTTAGGGGTTTATGGACAATCAAAGTTAAGGGGAGAAGAGGAGATTAAGACTGTTAATTCTCAGGCAATTATCCTGCGGACTGCTTGGGTTTACGGCAGTTATGGCAAAAGTAATTTTGTCAAAACCATGCTGAGATTAGGCAAGGAAAGAGAGGAGTTAAAAGTAGTTGTTGATCAGGTGGGAAGTCCCACTTGGGCCAAAGATATCGCCGCGGCAATTACTCAGCTTTTAATTAATGCCGATAATCCCGCGGGAATCTATAATTTTAGTAATAGCGGTGTCGCCAGCTGGTTTGATTTAACTAAAGCGATTTTTGAGGAGGCAAAAATAAGCGGTATTCCCTTAAAAATTCAGAGAGTAATTCCCATTACTACTGCTGAATATCCTACCCCGGCGGCGCGTCCGGCCTATTCGGTTCTTTCCGGTCAAAAAATCTCGCAACAATTAGGTTATATTCCTCCCTATTGGCGAGATTCTCTCAAAGCTATGCTCAACCAACTATTTAATCTTTAAAACTATGAAAGCACTAATTTTATCCGGTGGTAAAGGTACGAGGTTACGTCCCCTAACCTATACTGGGGCAAAACAGTTAGTTCCCGTTGCCAATAAACCGATTTTATGGTATGGAATCGAGTCAATTGTCGCCGCAGGAATTACCGATATTGGCATTATTATCAGTCCCGAAACCGGGGAAGAAATTCGTCAGACCACGGGCAATGGTGAACAGTTTGGGGCTAAGATAACTTATATTCACCAAGATCAACCAGCTGGATTAGCTCACGCGGTTAAAACTGCCCAATCTTTCCTAGCAGATTCCCCCTTTATTATGTACTTGGGTGATAACCTAATCGAGGATGATTTATCGCCCTTTTTAGACTCTTTCCAAAAACAGTCCCTTGCTGCTTTAATTCTCCTGCGAAAAGTATCTAATCCTAGTGCTTTTGGGGTGGCAAAAGTAGATGAAACCGGCAAAGTTTTATACTTAGTCGAAAAACCCAAAGACCCCCCCTCAAATTTAGCTTTGGTAGGGATTTATTTTTTTGCCCCCACCATTCATCAAGCGATCGCATCTATTCAACCTTCGGCCCGGGGTGAGTTAGAAATTACCGACGCTATCCAAGAATTAATCAATCAAAATAAAGCAGTAGAAGCGAATAAACTGCTGGGTTGGTGGTTAGATACGGGGAAAAAAGATGATTTATTAGAAGCCAATCGGATTATCCTTGATACCAGTCTAGAAATCGCTTTGCAGGGAGAAATTGATGCTAATAGTCAGGTAATCGGACGGGTACAAATTGGTCAGGGTAGTAAAATTATTAATAGTACCATTCGCGGCCCTGTCATTATTGGAGAAAATTGTCACATTGAGAATTGTTTTATCGGTCCCTACAGTAGTGTGGCTAATGGAGTAAAATTAATCGATGCCGACATAGAACACAGTGTTATTCTCAAAGATGCCACGATTATTGGCATTCATCAGCGCATAGTTGATAGTGTTATCGGACGACGGGCAAAATTAGAAATTGCCCCCCAACGTCCAAAAGCTTTACGCTTTATGATCGGGGATGATTCCCATGTAGAATTAGTGTAGTTATCGGGGATTAACTGCCCCTTTAATTAATACCGGAAGATCGAGAATTTCCCTAGCTAATTCGGCGGCAGTTTCCCAGTTTTTCTGGCAAAGATTGACATTTTCAGGAGAAAAAAGCCGCCCTAACTATGCTATAATGACAAGGCTGACCTATTTTACCGTTCTAGAACTATGACGCAACAGTATCGCATTACCCTACTACCAGGCGATGGCATCGGGCCGGAAATCCTCGCTGTCACCGTAGAGATACTGAAAGTCATCGGTAAAAAATTTGACCTCCAGTTTGACTTCCAAACCGCTTTAATTGGAGGGGCAGCCATTGATGAAACCGGCAGTCCCCTCCCCGAAGCAACCCTGAGCGCCTGTAAAAATAGTGATGCTGTTCTCTTGGCCGCTATCGGGGGTTATAAATGGGATAATTTGCCCCGGCAGCAAAGGCCAGAAACGGGATTATTAGGCTTAAGATCTGGCTTAGGTCTTTTTGCTAATTTGCGTCCTGCCACCATTTTTCCGCAATTAATCGACGCTTCTAGTCTCAAACGGGAGATTATCGAGGGAGTGGATATCATGGTGGTCCGGGAATTGACCGGGGGTATCTACTTCGGTCAACCGAAGGGGATTTTTGAGACAGAAACGGGAGAAAAACGCGGTTTAAATAGCATGGTTTACTCGGAGTCGGAGGTGGACCGCATCGCTAAGGTAGCCTTTGAAATTGCCCAAAAACGCGGCCATAAACTCTGTTCCGTCGATAAAGCTAATGTTCTTGATGTTTCCCAACTTTGGCGCGACCGGGTGACGAAAATGGCCGCTAATTATCCCGATGTGGAACTTTCCCATCTCTACGTCGATAACGCAGCCATGCAGTTAGTCCGGGCCCCCAAACAATTTGATACTATCGTCACGGGCAATTTATTCGGTGATATTCTCTCCGATGAAGCGGCCATGTTAACCGGTAGTATCGGAATGTTACCCTCCGCTAGTCTAGGGACTGCTGGAGTGGGAGTTTTTGAACCCGTCCACGGTTCGGCCCCGGATATCGCCGGCCAAGATAAAGCCAATCCGATCGCCCAGATTCTCAGCGCTGCTATGATGTTAAAATATGGGCTAAATCAGCCTTTAGCGGCAGCAGCGCTGGAAAAAGCCGTAGAAAAAGTCTTAGAGTTCGGTTATCGTACCGGAGATATTTTCTCGGAAGGTATGACCTTAGTGGGATGCCAAGCTATGGGCCAGGCCATCCTGAAAGTTTTAGAATCCTAACAAAAGTGGCATAATCGGAAATCGTCGTATAACATTGATTTAATAAATATGTCAATTTAATCGTGGGGAGACGACTTATATGGTAGCCCTATCCCAGAACACAGAACAACAGCGTGTCGATATGGAAATCCCAATTTTATTAGATCCTACTGTCTTACGGGCAGCCAGACGCATTTATCGCATCTACTGTACCCTCAATAGCAGAGTTAGTAAACGTCCTTTTGGTGTCGCTATTAACCGCGACAATCATCGGGGCCAATTGATTTTTAACAATAAACCGATTCTTCTCCCCGGAGAATGTTTCGTCCCGATTAAGCAAATCGAATCGGAAGCCTATTAATTTTTGTGAAGATTTGCCCTAAATATCTTGCCAAACGTCAGCTAATACCCACTGGCGTAATTTTTTTGTCTAATATAGAAGGATGTTCGAGAATAATCTTAACTCTACCCTAATCCAAGACCTCGATCGCCTAGAAAATCGTCTTCGGGAAATCCCCCTCGAACCGGGGGTGTACTTCCTGCGCGACCAAAATGGCGAAATTCTCTACATCGGTAAATCCAAAAAACTCCGGTCTAGAGTCCGTTCCTATTTTCGTCCCAGTCAACCCCTCAGTCCCCGCATTGCTTTGATGGTACGACAGGTGACAGAAATTGAATTTATCGTCACCGACACAGAAGCAGAATCTTTGGCCCTAGAAGCTAATCTAATTAAACAACATCAGCCCCATTTTAATACTCTCCTCAAGGACGATAAAAAATATCCATACATTTGTATTACTTGGTCGGAAACCTACCCGCGCATTTTTATTACCCGCAAACGTAGGATAAATAACCAAAAAGACCGTTATTATGGTCCCTACGTCGATACTAGGCTGCTGCGCTACACCCTACACCTAATTAAACGCACTTTTCCCCTGCGTCAACGTCCCCAACCTCTTTTTAAAGACCGTCCCTGTTTAAATTATGATATCGGTCGTTGTCCGGGGGTTTGTCAAAAACTAATCAGTCCCCAAGATTATCGAGAAACCTTGCAGAAAGTAGCGATGATTTTTCAGGGAAGGACGGGAGAATTATTAGAGAAATTAGCGACAAAGATGCTCGCAGCGTCGGAAAACCTAGATTTTGAACAAGCGGCCACGATTAGGGATCAAATTCGCGGATTACAGGCCCTTAATACCGATCAAAAAGTCTCTTTACCTGATGATACCGTATCCCGGGACGCGATCGCTTTAGCTAAGGACGAGCAGCATTGTTGCATACAATTATTTCAGGTACGTTCTGGTCGTTTGGTGGGACGTTTGGGATTTTTTGCCGATAGTCAGTCAGCAAACGAGGGAGAAATCCTGCAAAAAGTCCTAGAAGAACATTATTTATCGGTGGAAGGGGTGGAAATTCCCAGCGAAATCCTGCTACCCTGCGAATTACCGGAAGGTGAGGTGTTAGCGGGGTGGTTAAGGGAAAAAAAAGGTCGCAAAGTCGAGTTAACTGTACCCCAACGGCAAAGTAAAGCGGATTTATTAGCTATGGTCGAGAAAAACGCTCTTTATGAGTTAGAAAAGACGAAAAGAAGCGCCGACCGGGATTTACAGTCTTTGCAGGATTTAGCGGTAATTCTCGATTTACCAGCACTACCCCACCGCATCGAGGGTTATGATATTTCTCATATTCAGGGTTCCAATGCAGTGGCATCCTCAGTGGTGTTTATCGATGGGGTGGCCGCTAATCAACATTATCGTCACTATAAAATCAAAAATCCCGAGGTTAAAATCGGCCATTCCGATGATTTTGCCAGTTTAGCAGAAGTAATTCGCCGGCGTTTCCGTCGTTATGCCGAAAATCCCGATACTATTGCCGAAAGTGATGATTTTCCCGATTTGGTTATGATTGATGGGGGAAAAGGACAATTATCAGCAGTGGTGACAGTTTTAGGGGAGATGAATTTATTAGAACAGGTAAAAGTTGTTAGTTTAGCTAAACAGAGAGAGGAGATTTTTTTACCGGGGGAATCCTCTCCTTTAGAGACGGATAAGGAACAACCCGGAGTGCAATTATTGCGTCGAGTCAGGGATGAAGCGCATCGCTTTGCTGTTAGCTTTCACCGACAACAAAGAATGCAAAAAAGTCGCCGTTCCCGTTTGGATGAAATACCGGGGTTAGGTTTTAAGCGACAAAAAGATTTATTAGCTCATTTTCATTCTCTGGATTATATTCGCGAAGCTTCCCTAGAACAATTGCAACAGGTGACAGGAATTGGGGAACAATTAGCTAAGGAAATTTATAATTATTTTCATCCTAGGTAGGGATAAGCTGTTGAAGAATATCTAAGGCGGCTCTCTTGGGTTTGGTGGGTAAAATGTATTCTAAGATACATTCTTCCTAGCGAGGGGGTGGAACGAACCACAAAGACACAAAGGACACAAAGACTGAGCGATCGTATTGTAAGTTAAACTTATCACACAGAACTTAGAAGAGTCACTCGGTTTTAACTTCCGTATCGAGAATCGTCCTTTTGACGTTAGCATCTTTAAAATTAGCCCCTTCAAGACTTGCCCCTTCAAGATTAGCCCCGTAAAGATTAGCCCTTTCAAGATATGCCCCTGTAAGATATGCCCCTGTAAGATTTGCCCCTGCAAGATATGCCCCTTCAAGATATGCCTCGTAAAGATTAGCCTCGCAAAGAGTTGCTTCTTCAAGATTAGCCCCTACAAGATTAGCCCTGCTCAGACAAGTCCTTTCAAGATTAGCTCCTGCAAGATTTGCCCCTACAAGATTTGCCATGTAAAGATTTGCCCCTTCAAGACTTGCCCCGTCAAGATTTGCTCCTGAAAGATTTGCTCCTGAAAGATTTGTCCCGTCAAGATTTGCCCCTGCAAGATTTGCGGTGTAAAGATCTCGATGTATCAACAGACAGTTTTGTAAATCAATAAAACTGAGGCAATCTACCACAAACATAGGCGTATAATCTATTCTTTGTCCCTGAAGACGGGCCAACCAATTGCCGAAAGCTTCAGGAGAAGGCCATTGAATGGGAAAAATTTCTTCGGTGACTCGCCCACAGGCATTAAATACCGCTAATAAAGCTTCCTCGGCATTGCGTGCCTGTCGCATTTCCTCCTGAAAATTGGGGCGGTTTTTTAAACCCTCCATCGGCATTCCTTTGACCAAAAGATATTCAATTAAATCACCCAGAGTTTTCTGCCACTGTTTCACTTCATATCGGGACTGTAATTGCATTTGATTGACAATAAAACTAAAAAGATATTCATCTATTGCCGTCGGTCCGCATAAAGTCGCCCAGGCGATTAAAGCTTGTCTGGGATCGTAGTCATTGTCATAATCATTTTCACTGTCTTGTAATTTCTTATGAATTTGCTTAACTCGGTCAACAATTCTGCGGGCAGTTAAATATTCACCAAAACTTTTATGGGTAAATTCAAAGGTTTTTTCGCTGTCTCGTAAATCGCCACTTTCTCGAAAATAAAAGGCTGTTAAAAGACGGGTAATACTCCCTTGGGAATCGCTTTGAAAACTATCTTGGAAATTTTTTAGGAGATTTTTTAAGCCATTATTTTCACAATGTTCTTCAATCTCTCTCACGGTGGTGGTTCTACCGTTACCATGCCAACAGGAAAGGGCAATTTCCATTAAAATTAGCACAAAATCTTTTTCTGTAATCCCTTCTATAGCCCGGTGGCCTGGACTATTTTTTTCATAACCTCGCTCATAGACTGCCTTGAGCAAATTTTTATAAATATTATTGAGATTAGTTTCTTGGGAAAATTGAACCTCGCCTCGTTCAAAAGTGAGAGCAATAAGATAATTTAATAGCGGTTGAGCGGTAATTTCTTGTAAATTTTTCCCCGATAATTCTGGCGGTAATTGTGCATAGTTTTTCCCTTTAGCTTGCCCATACTGTTGCCACCATTGATGCCGTTGATCGACTTTTAATAAGTTATCGACATCGCTAAAATTATCGCTTTTATCAACCCAATAGGGTAAAATAGTGATAATTTGCTGAGGTTTTTTAAAATTATTTTTATTGGATTGTACCACCACATCACGCCCACTAATCAACACTTGTAAACGGGTTTTATTTTGATTAAAACTTTTGACCTGTTCTCGTACTTCATTAATAAAATTGTGGGCGACTTCTTGGGCGATTTTTCCCTGCATAGATAGCTCATCTAAGCCATCAAAGATAATTAGTAATTGTAAATCTTGATCGCTAGGTTCTAGGGGATTTTCTGGTAAAAAACCGTCATGTTGAACAAAAGTTTTAACTGCTGTTACTAAATCTGTGGAGAAACTCAAGCGATGCAAGGGAATATATAAAACTTGTTTTTCTAAGCGAGCTTGTTGGGCAGCAAATACTTTACAAAAAGACGATTTTCCACTACCCGGCCCACCGGTCAATAAACGTATAGCATCATCGGATTTTGCCGCTTCTAACCATGTTTCTAACTGCTCTTGGAGTTTGATAACAATGCGTTTACATGATGGCTCTCGATGGTAATCTGTGTCTGGGGTGGCTTTTATTTCTTCTTCTTCATAAAATCCCCGTAGAGGTACATAAATTTGCTTTAAACTAAAGGTTTCCCAAAAAATAGGTTCATCGATCTGTTTTTGCAACCAAGCTCGATAATGTAACCAGCCGCTTTCTCGTTTCCAAGCATTGTTAAAAGGAGTGTAGATTTCATCTAAAAGCAGACTGTATTCATCTCGTTTATCTTTCCATTGTTCATGCAACGCTAAGACAAAATAAGCTGGTAAACGGTTACTTAGGCTCTGTGCTTCCTGGGAATTACTGATTAAATTATTTGTTGTTAACCACCGTAAAAAAGCTGCTTGGATTGGTGCGACTATAGGTAATCTTTCGGGATGCTCAAAAAAATCTTGATCGAGAATTAATTCCGGCTCTTCTAAAAAGTCGGTAATCTGACGGTAAAGTTCTTTTAAAGGCAGCTTTTCAACTTCTTGGGGCAGTAAATCAGCATTACTTTTAAGTAATCCTTTCATCGCTTTCATTAGCGATTGACTTATTAATAAACCCGCTAATTCCCCCGGAGTCCGACTTAAACCAAGAGCATCTAAAACTTCTACTCCATTTTCGGCCAGATCATCCCACTTCACAAATGCCCCGTTAAGAGCGGCTTTTCCCAGGGTACTAAAGAGACTTCTCAGATTGACTTTAACTTGTCGTTTCCAGATATTTTGGGGTTTGGAAACAGGAATTCCAGCGGCTGATTCGGACATAGGACAAAGCGATTAATAAAGCTTATGTAGTCTATTATATAAGTAATAATAACCGTTGAGGTGGTTGGGTTTCGCTTTTTCAATCGAACTTGGCCATTTTCGACCCCGTATTGTTTCGTTTAACCGGTTCTTCGTTACTTGGTATGATTCTATATGGAGGCCTAAATCGACTAAATCCTGATCTGGCAAGAGATTTAATTGATTAGTTCGCTCCAGATCGCAAACAATTGACAAAAATCGCAGTAATGTCTGTTTCTATAAGGGTTTCATCCCTTATAACCCTGTCCGTTGCATAAGACAAACCGAAGAGCCGTTTAACCCAACCTAGGAGGCCGAAAACCTAGACTAACGCGGAGTAACTTCACTCAACGCTTCTTGCAGCACTTCATCACTTACACCATGACGCTTCAAACTAGCAACAAGAGCAGAAATTGTATCTCCCTCTAGACGCTCCAAATCCGCACGCAGCCCTTGTCCAATGTAAGCACGCATCAAAGGTTGATAACCTGAGAAACCAAGCAACGGTGCAACCCGCTTTAAATCTTCAATCACATCTTCGGGAATACGAATCGTGATTGTAGTCATAGGGCGATTTCTCTCCAGCCGTTTCTTTAATGCCTCAACTTTCATAATACCGTCATGGTTGATCGGGTTAATCCTAGATTTCTCGTCATTCCAAACAAAAGTAATGCCACTGAGGACAAAATAGACATCCATACTTGTAGTATAGGCAGGATGTATTTACATTGTCAATACTTTATTAACACACCCTACGAGGCTCTAGGCTTATTGACAGATAAAAATCAATTCAGGGTAATTTTAGGCTAATCTGCGACTTACCGACTTATAATAAAAATGTTCTTGCCAAAGAAGCTGTAGCTAACTGCTTAACTGAATCTGCTAGGATGCTATCACAGAATAGAAGACTACATCTATTAATTGCTGAGGCAGAACTAAGTTTAACCGCTCTTTTTTTACTACTTCTATCGCTTTGGGTCCAAAAAATTAGGCATTTTCGGTTTACCATAGTCAAAGTGTACTTTCTAGGCCGATGACTTTGACTAAAAACCCCGTGAGCAGAAACCGTCGTTTTTCCCCGCGCAATCTCTTTGAGACTTGCATGGCCCTATTGGTGTTATGTAATTATATTCTGGTTATTTTCGATTTAACCTATATTCCCCTGCGAGATTTTTGGTTACAGGGACGCTTGCAAATAACTTTATTAAGATTTAATGAACCAATAAAACTCGGACCGATTGCCTTTCAAGAATTACAAATACCTCCCGATAAACCCCTAGAAATTCCCTTTGTTAAAGGAATCGCTAAGTATGATGTGGTGAAAGGGATTAAACCCTATCGCAGTACCAGGGAATATTTAGATACGGTTAATAAACTTAATGAACTAATTAATCAAAAGCTTTTTAACCCAGAGTTTAATTTGCAAGAATATCGCCAAGAGATTGAGAAAATTTTAGACAATTTGCGCCAAAAAAGTATCAATTTGGTCGATAATAATCCCTTTGCCTTGGCGGAGAAAACTGGGACTTTAGAGAAGATTAAAAATAAAATGCGGTTGCGGGTTTTTAAAACAGAAAATGTTTCCGCAAAAGCAGCCTTTCAGAAGTTTTGGAGTTGGGATTATCTCAGTCAAAATGGCTGGGAAAAAGAGTTGAAATTTTTTAATCAAGAAATTCAACCTTTAATAGAAACTAATTATTTTCGTCCCCTAGGAGAAGATGGGAGACCGATAGATAACTTTGAGGCGATCGATTTTTTATTTGGTACCATCTTTTTCTGGGAATTTATGCTGAGAACTTGGTGGATTGCTCGCACTCATAAAGGTCTGCGTTGGCGCGAGGCTATGTTATGGCGATGGTACGATATTTTTCTGTTTATTCCTATCTGGAGATGGCTGCGATTTATTCCTACCGTTATTCGCCTAGATCAAGTTAAAATTATTAACTTAAGACTGATTAAAGAACAGGCAGTTAAAGGCCTAGTTGCGCTAATTTCTAAAGATGTTACTGAGATAATTGTCCTGAGAATCATTAATAAAATTCAGGAATATATTCGACGGGGACAAGTGGAGAAATTTCTTGATAGCTCTCTCAATGGCGGCTATAATAATCTCAATGATACTAATGAAGTTATCGAAATTTTTCGGTTAGTAGTTAATAGTACTGTTGACAAGGTTTTACCGCAAGTTAAACCAGAAGCGGAAGCTTTAATTAAATACAATATCGAGAAAATTCTCAGTCAAACTCCCGCTTATCAAAGCTTATTGCGATTACCCGGCATGAAAGGTTTAAAAACTGACTTGAGCAATCGTCTATCTAGTCAATTGTATCAATCTTTTGTTAACATAGCGGAAAAGATTACCCAGGAAGACGAAGTTTTTGAGCGTTTAGTTCAGCAATTAGTCCAGCGTTTCGGGCAATCTCTCGCTGGGGAATTACAATCCCGTCACAGTTTAGAAAGAATCGAGATGTTATTAATTATCTTCCTAGAAGAAGTCAAATTAAACTATGTACAAGAATTCTCGGATGAAGACTTAGAAACTATCCTTGAACAAACTCGCTTACTCAACTCTAAAAGTGCAGAAATTACCCCAGTAGAAAACATGAATCCCCGTCGTCTTCCCTAAAAATTAGTGATCATTGATTAGGTAATACTAAATCCGTTAAGTATAGGCTACTTATAAGTATAGGCACTCATGCAAAAGGGGGAATAAATAATCAGTCTTTAATAACCAGATTTAGTATAATATTGCTTGACATTTTGATCACTTTTGTACTAAAATATCCGATGAAAAATCCCTTACTCAATTAATCTAATTATCTACTCCCATGTTAACAAAAATTATTCTCGGGTTACTTTGGTTAGGCTTCGGATTATACGCTTTTTTACTAGCCCCCCCCGATCAACCAGATACAATAAATTTAATTATCAATCTTTCCACTGGCAAATGGCAAGATATCAACCCGTTAATTATTGCTCTTTTTAACCTGATGGGAGTTTGGCCACTTATCTACACTAGCCTTTTAATTATCGATGGTCGTGACCAAAAAATCATCGCTTGGCCCTTTGCTTTTGCCTCCTTTGCCGTGGGTGCTTTCGCTATTTTACCCTATCTAACTCTCCGTCAACCCAACAGCAATTTTACCGGTAAAAAAAATCTGGTCATTAAACTTTTAGACTCACCTTGGTTGGGAGTAATTGCCCTAATTACTGCGGCAATTTTAATCGCTTACGGATTAATTAACGGCAATTGGTCTGATTTTTGGCATCAGTGGCAAACTAGCCGTTTTATTCATGTTATGAGTTTAGATTTCTGTCTTTTAACCCTATTATGTCCAATTTTGCTGCAAGATGATCTAACCCGACGGGGATTAAAAAATCCTTTGCTGTTGCCGGTAATTTCCCTATTGCCTCTAATCGGTCCAGCAATTTATTTAATTATTCGTCCTCGCTTAGGGGAGAATTAGGGGTAAGGTGAAACTCAGCCTAGTTATCAGTTGTTTTTTAACTATTTCTTGACAAGAGAAGTTCATATTTAACAGAAATTATGCTGAGGTTCCCCTAAAATACGAACAAGGAGATTAATGTCCAGATTAGAAGGAGTGTTTAACCTTGTTAGAGAGTCAAAAACCACCTCGGATTTACTGCTTTCAAGCTGATTATCTTGCCTCCCAACAATTTAACCCCCAAGAGATTCCCGCTTGGTTATCCTTAGAGGTAAACTGGCAGGGTTATAGAATTCACACCCTACCCTGGGTAGCAGACGTAGCTAGGGTATTAGGATTATTAGCGATCGAAGATACCCCCCAAGGGTGGCAAGATTATTTAGAAAGCTTGGGATTAGCCAAAATTAGGTTAATGGACAGCGAGGAGTTTTTTGAGGATAAATCTTTATCGGGATGTTAAAAATGCCCTATAATTGGCAATTTAGTGATGATTCTACCGGTCAATTTATGCCCTATAAACTACTTTTCGTCTGTTTAGGAAATATCTGTCGTTCTCCCGCTGCCGAGAATATCATGAATTATCTGATTGAACAAGAAGGATTAAGCAATAAAATCCTCTGTGATTCTGCGGGGACTGCCGGTTATCATATCGGTTCTCCTCCCGATTCTCGCATGAATACGGCGGCCAAAAAACGAGGTATTACTCTGCAAGGGACAGCTAGACAATTTACCCGCGAGGATTTCGAGAATTTTGATCTAATCTTAGCCATGGATAAAGCCAATTATCAAGATATTTTATCCCTAGATACCACAGTAAAATATCAAGAAAAGGTCAAGTTAATGTGTGACTATGCCCGTTATCACCCAGAAAAAGAAGTTCCCGATCCCTACTACGGTGGTCGTGAAGGTTTTGACCGCGTAATCGAGCTACTTTTAGACTCCTGTGGCAGTCTTTTGGAGGACGTAAAAAGCAAAATTTAAGTTTTTTATTTCAGCTAATCGATTAATCTATGTTCGAGGGAAAAACGAACCAATTCGGCGCGATTGTTAGTAGTTGTTTTCCTGAGTAAACTACTAACATATTTCTCGATCGTGCGAGAACTAAGATGCAGTTTTTGCCCAATTTCACTATTAGAAAGTCCCCGGGCTAAATGTTCTAACACTTCCCGCTCGCGATTCGTTAACTTAAAATCGTCCTGTAAAGAAGAAGTTAAAACAGCGGTAGTTTTGGGGCTTTCTTCCGGTTTTAATTTCTGATATTGACGTTCACTTTGCACCATTTGCGATCGCTCTAAAAGATTGCGAATAACTGCTTTTAATTCCTCCATCTCAAAAGGTTTAGGAAGATAGATATCACAACCCACTTGATAACCGCGGATTCTTTCCTCTGTTGACCCTCTTTCGGTTAAAAAAATTACTGGTAATAACCTAAATTCTGGCTGTTGCCGCACCTTAGTCACCAAAGAATAACCGTCTAAACGGGGCATTTTGATATCCGATACCAAAAGATGGGGATGATAGGTATCCAATAAATTCAAAGCTTCCAAACCATTACTCGCCGCCACCACACTATAACCTGCTAATTCTAAATAGTCTTTGACCGCTAAGCGGATACCGGGGTCATCATCGGCAATTAGAATCAAAAGAGGCATAGAAATTAACATGACAAGGTTTTTTCAGTATTGATAGCCTAGCACCCTCCGCTCGTCACAATTGTCCATCAAGCTACAGAGGCCGTTGTAACTGATATTATACTAGCAGTTAGCAATCAGTCTTTTCAGTAATCAGTAATCAGTAATCAGTGATCAGATGTGATTTTTCAGCTTTTTTCGCCCCATCTCCGGCGCTCCCCGCTCCCCCACTCCCTGCTCCCCACTCCCCCAACCCCTTTTTTACTTTTTACTTTGAAGATCATTTTTTAGTTAGGGTTTGCTGAATAAATCTAAAAACCTTATCCAACAAGGTTTTTAGACTTTTTTTCCCTCAAAAAGTGCCGCCCCTTGCAGTGATTGGGGGGAAAATTCAGGGACTTTTTCCCTGAAAATTAGGTAATTGACCACCTGAAAATGGGTAAAACCCCACACCCCACACCCCAACCCCCA
>VYLI01000016.1_pt1 | contig 29599 bp, 30 predicted proteins | sample 5109511 | NCBI WGS metagenome assembly VYLI01 (sample SAMN12291808, study PRJNA351875) | freshwater metagenome | isolation source: freshwater lake | place: USA: Michigan, MSU1 Lake | collected 2011-08-19
CAGACAGGCGAGAAAAATCTGACTAGCTTTAATCGCTTTCGGAATTTCATCTCGCCAAATTTGACCCGGAATCAGGTCTTTTTTATCCAACCAAGGTTTATATCCCGCTTGCTTGAGGCGGTTATACAGTGCCAAAACTGCTGGTTTATCCTCACTAGCGTGAGCTAGGAAAATTTGGATATCTGACTTCTTCTTCACTTTGGTTTCTACCAGTGTAGTCGCTACTGATTTACTAGGTAACTTAGCAGATTCTGGGGGTTAGAGGTTTGGTCTGGTGAGGAACTAGGGGAATTCCGATAGAGATTTGTGGTTTGCCCATAACAATTACATTTTTAGTCGATTTCTCGGAATAAATAGCTGAAAATTTGTCAAAACGTGCTGCTTTGCCTACCGCATAAGCGATTAAACATGGCAAAAATAAAAAATTAGATTGGGAGAATAAACCAGCCCTGTCCTGCTCCAGTTATAGTAGGTTGATTCATGAATCAACCTACCTGCTCCCTAGGAGGGAGATTTAGCGATCGACTGACCCCATAATAATATCAATACTGCCTAAAATCGCCATAATATCGGCAACTTTTACCCCTTTGAGGATATGAGGCAGAATTTGAAGATTATTAAAATCGGCGGCCCGAATTTTCCAACGCCAAGGGAAAACATCATCATTACCGACGATAAAGATACCTAATTCGCCTTTACCACTTTCCAAACGCACATAATGTTCACCTTTAGGGATTTTGAAAGTGGGCGCGACTTTTTTGGCGATATATTGATAGTCAAAATCATTCCAAGCTGATTTTTTCCCTTCTGCCATCCGTTTCGCTTCCAGATTTTCGTAGGGACCACCGGGTAAACCTTTCAGTGCTTGCCGGATAATTTTCACTGATTCGCGCATTTCCCGAATCCGCACCAGATAACGAGCAAAACAATCGCCGGCGGTTTCCCAATGCACTTCCCAGTCAAAATCGTCGTAACACTCGTAATGGTCAACTTTTCTTAAATCCCATTTCACCCCGGAAGCGCGCAACATCGGACCGGATAAACCCCAGTTAATCGCTTCGTCTCTGGTAATGCAGCCTATCCCTTCAATACGACGGCGGAAAATCGGGTTATTAGTGATTAATTTCTCGTATTCGTCCACTTTTGGCTCAAAATAGTCACAGAAATCCGCGCACTTATCCACCCATCCGTAGGGTAAATCCACCGCCACGCCACCAATCCGGAAATAATTGTTATTAATTAACCGCATTCCCGTCGCAGCTTCCCAGAGGTCATAAATCATCTCCCGTTCTCGGAAAATGTAGAAAAAGGGAGTTTGTGCGCCTACATCCGCCATAAAGGGGCCTAACCAGAGTAAATGGTTAGCGATGCGGTTGAGTTCCAACATAATCACCCGGATATATTGCGCTCGTTTGGGAACGGCGATATCGGCTAATTTTTCGGGAGCATTGACCGTAATTGCCTCATTAAACATCCCTGCGGCGTAATCCCAACGACTAACGTAGGGAACGTACATGACATTGGTGCGATTTTCGGCAATTTTTTCCATGCCCCGATGAAGATAACCGATTACGGGTTCGCAGTCAATCACGTCTTCCCCGTCAAGGGTGACGATTAAGCGCAAAACTCCGTGCATCGAAGGGTGATGGGGTCCCATGTTTAAAACCATGGGTTCTGTTCTCGTTTCAATTTTTGCCATAGGGCTACCGATGATCCCGAAAATCTTTTTAAAGTTATTATAAGTAAACGCTTCGACAATACACAAGGACTATCGGGTATCAGTGATCAGTGATCAGTAATCAGTGATCAGTAATCAGTAATCAGTAATCAGTGATCAGTAATCAGTAATCAGTAGTCAGTCCCGATGAAAAAATTTTCACCCCCAAAGATGAAAGAGGTTTCCTTCCCTACACCCCACACCCCACACCCTACACCCTCTTTCAAGTCAGGAGATTATTTTTATTTATTCTTCCCACACCCTACACCCCACACCCTCTTTCAAGTCAGGAGACAGGAGACAGGAGATTATTTTTATTTATACTTCCCACACCCTACACCCTACACCCTACACCCTACACCCCACACCCCACTTCACCACTCGATCGAGTACAATAGAGTGTTCAGCAAAAGCGATCGGTTATTAGCTTTGATTAGTCCTTCGGTAAGAGTTATAGACCAGAGAAAAGAGCCATTAAGAGCGGCAATCAGCTGAAAAAGCTCAAAAACTGAATTTTAAGCTGAAGGCTGACGGTAGCTTGCTGAAAGCTGAATCCATTGATAATTTTTTACTTGAATCACCGTGGTTATCCAAATCGACTCAACTCAAAACTACGAAACCAAAACCCAAGAGATCGCTAGACAACTTTTAGCCGAAACTCGCGAAAAAAAAGGTCTTTGGTCTGCTTTACAGGATCAAATGCGTTGGGATGATAAATTACTCGATTGGGCAATGTCTAACCCCAATTTACGAGTACAATTATTCCGTTTTATTGACTGTTTACCCGCTTTACGCAGTAATGCCGAGATCGCTAATCATCTGCAACAATACCTCGGTGATGCTTCCGTAGAACTGCCCAGTGCGCTGAAAAATATCCTCAACTTTAGTGATCCTAACTCCCTACCCGCTCAAACGGCCGCCAGTCTGATCAGTAAATCCGTAGAAACTTTAGCTCGTAAGTATATCGCCGGGGAAGACCTAGAGCAAATTACTCGCACTGTCACCCGTCTGCGGAAGGAAAAAATGGCTTTTACCATAGATCTCCTCGGTGAAGCGGTAATTACTGAAGCGGAAACCCAAGTTTATCTACAAAGTTATCTCGATTTAATGACCCATTTGGCTCAAGAAGCAACCAAATGGAATAAAGTTAGCCAAATTGATCAAGCGGACGGCGAATTACTACCACAAGTGCAGGTTTCTGTCAAGCTAACTGCCTTTTATTCTCAGTTTGATCCCATGGATCCGATTGGCAGTAAAGAGAAAGTTTGCGATCGCATTCGCCTACTATTGCGACGCGCTCAGGAGTTAGGGGTGGCAGTCCATTTTGATATGGAACAGTACGTTTATAAAAACCTCACCCTGGCTATCCTGAAAGAATTACTCCTAGAAGAAGAATTTCGCAGTCGTACCGATATTGGCATCACTCTACAGGCATATTTAAGAGATTCTGCCCAAGATTTACAAGATTTAATTAATTGGGCGAAAAAGCGCGGTTATCCCGTTACTGTCCGGCTAGTCAAAGGCGCTTACTGGGATCAGGAAACGATTAAATCTCGCCAAAATCATTGGTCACAGCCGGTATATAACGAAAAATCGGCCACCGATGCCAATTATGAACGGATGACGCGGTTATTATTGGAAAATCATCAATATTTATCCGCTGCTATCGGTAGTCATAACGTGCGATCGCAAGCCTTGGCCTGTGCGATCGCAGAAAGTTTAGAAATTCCCCGTCGTCGCTTTGAAATGCAGGTATTGTACGGCATGGGCGACCAATTAGCCAAAGCGTTAGTGAAGCGGGGTCATCGGGTGCGGGTTTATTCCCCCTACGGACAACTCTTACCCGGTATGGCCTACCTAATCCGCCGTTTATTAGAAAATACCGCTAATAGTTCCTTCCTGCGGCAAAATTTGGAGGATCGTCCCGTGGAAGATTTAATCGCAGCCCCCCGGGTTTTAGGCAATGATAACCCGATTATCCCCGGTTTTCCTAATGCCCCTGATACAGATTATGCCAACGAGCAATTGCGAAATAAAGCGAATCAAGCCCTTACTTTTGTCAAAAATTCCCTCGGTAAGACCTATTTACCCCTAATTAACGGTGAATACGTCACCACCAATGTTCAAATTAATTCCGTTAATCCCTGTAACCCGCAGGAAATAGTGGGTAAAGTGGGCTTAATTGAGGTGGAACAGGCAGAAAAAGCGATAATAGCGGCGAAACAGGCTTTTCCCGCTTGGAAACGCACTCCAGTGGCTAAAAGAGCCGAAATACTGCGAAAAGCGGCAGATTTGATGGAAGAGCGACGACACGAGTTATCGGCCTGGATTTGTTTAGAAGTGGGCAAAGTTATCCAACAGGCGGATCCGGAAGTGTCAGAAGCGATCGATTTTTGCCGTTATTACGCTTCCGAGATGGAAAGACTGGATTTAGGGCATAATTTCGACGTAGCAGGCGAGAATAATCGTTATTTCTACCAACCCCGGGGTATTGCTTTAGTGATTTCTCCCTGGAATTTCCCCCTAGCGATCGCAGTGGGGATGACAGTAGCAGCTTTAGTAGCAGGTAACTGCACGCTATTGAAACCAGCCGAGACTTCTTCGGTGATTACGGCGAAATTTGCCGAGATTCTCCTAGAAGCGGGTATTCCTGCTGGAGTCTTCCAATATATCCCGGGTAAAGGTTCGCAAGTGGGGGCGCATTTAGTCAGCCATCCCGATGTTCACCTAATCGCCTTCACCGGTTCACGAGAAGTGGGCTGTCGCATCTATACAGATGCCTCTATCGTGCAAAAGGGTCAAAAACACCTAAAACGAGTTATCGCCGAAATGGGCGGCAAAAATGCCCTAATCGTCGATGAGAGTGCCGATTTAGATCAGGCCGTTGTCGGTGCGGTTAAGTCCGCTTTTGGCTACACCGGCCAGAAATGTTCCGCCTGTTCGCGGATAATCGTTCTGGAAAGCGTCTATGATAGCTTTGTTGATCGCTTTGTCGAGGCTACCAAGTCCCTCAATATCGGGCCGACAGATTTACCGAGTACGGAAGTAGGACCGGTTATCGACGAGAAAGCTCAAGCAAGAATTCGGGAATATATCGAAACTGGTAAAAAAGAGGCAGAATTGGCCCTAGAAATGCCAATTCCAGAGGTGGGTTACTTCGTCAGTCCCACCGTCTTTAAGAATGTTCCCCCCGATGCGGTAATAGCGATGGAGGAAATTTTCGGTCCCGTGGTGGCGATTATCAAAGTGAGTAATTTTGAGGAAGCTTTAGCTGTGGCTAACGGAACCGACTATGCTTTAACTGGTGGCTTATATTCTCGCACTCCTGCCCATATTAACCGAGCTATGCAGGAATTTGAAGTGGGAAACCTCTATATTAACCGGGGAATCACCGGTGCGATTGTCTCCCGTCAACCCTTCGGGGGTTTCAAGATGTCGGGGGTGGGTTCCAAGGCAGGGGGTCCGGATTATCTGCTGCAATTCCTCGAACCTCGTCACATCAGCGAGAATATTCAACGTCAGGGATTTGCACCGATTGAAGGGGCCGATTAAGCCATTCACAGCTAAAATTAGCTATTATTGGGGGTTTATACCCCCAAATCTGGTTCATTTATCGGCTAAAACCCATCTTAACCCCCTATCCTTAGATTAAGCGTTTTCACTTTCGAGGGATTTCGCTAGAATACAGAAAGCGGTAAAGCGCGTAAAGTATCACGGAAACCTCCCGCTCCTTTGTACCTCGGAACAAATATCGCCCTTGAAAATGTAATGGTAGGAGTAGAAGCAAGAATCTCCCGTCACAGCGTAGCTTGACGGCGAGAGTGTCAAATACTTAAGTTGAGAATTGCGTCAGCCTATCAAGAAAAGACTATGACGATTGAAACCATTGCCACAAAACCCTTTAGTGACCAGAAACCGGGGACTTCTGGATTGCGAAAATCCGTTCCTGTTTTTCAACAACCCCATTATCTGGAAAATTTTATTCAAGCTATCTTCAATACTTTAGACGGTATCGAGGGTCAAACCCTAGTTGTCGGTGGAGATGGTCGTTATTATAACCGTCAAGCTATTCAAACTATCCTGAAAATCGCCGCTGCTAACGGTATCGGTAGAATCCTCGTGGGAACCGATGGTATTGTCTCTACTCCCGCTATTTCTGGGTTAATTCGCGAAAATAACGCTTTTGGCGGTATTGTTCTCTCCGCTAGTCATAACCCCGGCGGTCCAGAGGGGGATTTTGGCATTAAGTACAATGTTACTAACGGCGGACCGGCCCCAGAAAATATCACCGATGCAATTTATGCCGAGACTAAGGTGATTAGCAGTTATAAAATCCTCTCAGGGGCCGATATTAACCTCGATCGCCCCAGTTCCTTTAAACTGGGAACTATGGATGTGGAAGTGATCGATGCGGTCACTCCCTACGTCAAAATGATGGAAAAGATTTTTGATTTCGATCGCATTCAAGCCTTACTCACTTCTGGTAAGTTTAAAATGTGCATGGATTCTCTCCATGCGGTGACGGGTCCCTACGCTTATGCCATATTTGAACAGCGTTTAGGCGCGCCCAAGGGTACAGTATTAAATGGTATTCCCTTAGAGGATTTTGGTGGTGGTCATCCCGATCCTAACCTAGTCTATGCCCATGATCTGGTAGAAATTCTCTTTGGTCAAGAGGCTCCGGATTTTGGGGCTGCTTCCGATGGAGATGGCGATCGCAATATGATCCTCGGTCAGAATTTTTTTGTCACCCCCAGTGATAGTTTAGCTGTACTAACTGCCAACGCTCATCTAGTACCGGGCTATCAAAATGGTATCACGGGAGTGGCGCGATCGATGCCCACCAGTGCGGCGGCCGATCGAGTAGCGGCTAAACTGGGAATTGACTGTTATGAAACTCCCACCGGTTGGAAATTCTTCGGTAATTTGCTGGATGCGGGGAAAGCAACCCTTTGCGGGGAGGAAAGTTTCGGCACGGGTTCCAATCATATTCGCGAAAAAGATGGTTTATGGGCGGTTCTTTTCTGGTTAAATATTTTGGCAGTTAAAGGGGAATCTGTAGAGGAAATTGTTCGCAGTCATTGGCAAGAGTTCGGTCGTAATTTCTATTCTCGTCATGATTATGAAGAAGTCGCCTTAGAACCGGCAAAAGAGATGATGGCACGTCTCCAGAAGCTGGTTTTAGACCTTAAGGGTAAACAATTTGGTAACTATGAAGTGGAATATGCCGATGATTTTAGCTATACGGATCCCGTGGATGGTAGTGTGAGTAAAAATCAAGGTATTCGCATTGGTTTTACTGATGGTTCTCGGATTATTTTCCGTCTATCGGGGACGGGAACTAAAGGAGCAACTCTCCGGGTTTATCTAGAAAGTTATGAACCGGACGCGAGTAAACACGATATAGACACCCAAAAGGCCCTACAACCCTTAATTGATTTAGCCGAAGAAATCGGTCAAATTCGTCAATCTACTGGACGGGAACAACCCACGGTTATTACCTAAAATCTAGGGATCAGCTATCAGTTTTTATCGGGTAATTTTTTGACCTGCTGACCACTGATAGCCTCTCCTTAATTACTTTCAGTAATTGCTTTGTGGTACAATTTCTGAATTCCCGTCACTAATTTATCTAACATCGATCGATGGCTATCATGAGTCGGATCAAAACTCTGAACTTTAGTTAATAATTTCGCTTCCTGTACGTCCACGTCGTCATCGCTATAGATTAAAGTGCTAATCGATGCTAGTAGATCTTGATAGATTTCTGGACTAGGATTATCGCCTAAATAGGACTCTAACCATCGATAACATTCACTGGTTTTAACTGGTTTCAGTTCCGATAATAGTGGTTTAATCTCTGGATCATCATCAAGTTTTTCCCTGACAGCTACCTGTCGTAAATAATTTCTTTCTGATGGTTGAATGACACCATCAATCCAAGCAACACCGATGAGAATTTTCAGTAATTGTTTATTTTTCATCCCACACTTCCTTGACTAACTTAGCCATAAAAAAACCGTCTTGATTATGTCGATGGGGTAACACTTCGATCGCTCCCGTTTCTGTATAGTATTCTGAGAAAGATGAATTAGAGTCGGGAGTGGCCATTTTCCAATCGGGATGAGCGGCTAAAAACTGCTCGATCACTCCTTCATTTTCTAACGGATTTAAAGTACAGGTGGCATAAACTAAGATTCCCTTCGGTTTTACCCAAGTGGCAGCCGAGGCTAAAAGTTCCCCCTGTCGTTTAGCTAGTACAGGTAAATTTTCGGGTGTTTGTCGCCAACGTATATCAGGACGCTTGTGCAGGGTTCCCAATCCTGAACAGGGAGCATCGATTAGTACACGATCGGCGATGCCGCACCACTGGGGACGATCGCGACTATCCCCTAGATGTACTTCGATCGCTTTTAAGTCTAATCTTTTAATATTGGCTTCTAACTGTCGTAAACGGGATGCCGTTTGATCACAGGCTAATATTCTACCCCGATCGCCCATTAATTCGGCGATATGAGTGGTTTTTCCCCCCGGTGCCGCACAAGCGTCGATAATTGTCTCTCCGGGCTGGGGATCGAGTAGATAAGTGACTAATTGGGCGCTAATATCCTGTAGGGTGTAATTTCCGGCTCGAAATCCCTCTAAACGCTCAATATTGCCTAAACCAGAGGTTAAACGGCAAGCTAGAGGTAACTTAAGATGATTAAAAGTTATATTGGCTGATTCTAACTCATTTTCTAGGGCTTCTAGGCTAGTTTTCAGGGGATTAATCCGAATATCAAGGTCAGGAGAGCGATTAAACCATTGACAAAGTTGTTCCGTTTCCGCAACACTAAAGCGATCTAACCACAATTGCACCAACCAATCGGGGAAACTGTGGAGAATACCCAATCTAGAAGCGGTATTTTCTGGCAAAATTAAAGGATCGTCGCCATTAGCAGTTAAACGGAGATATTGCCGCAGCATTCCGTTAACCACCGCCGCTAATTTGCCTAAATGACTGATTTTAGTTAATTCTACCGCCGTATTCACCGCCGCTGATGGGGGAATCTGGGATAGATAACGCAGTTGATAAAGACCAATATGGAGAATTCGCCGTAAATCCGGGGGTTGCTGGGCCGCGGTTTTTTTCCCCAAGCGATCGAGCAGCCCATCCAGAGTTCTTTGACGGCGCATTATACCATAAACAATCTCCGTTGTCAAGGCTTTGTCAAGACAATTTAAGGAACTAGCGGACAAATGGCGATCAAGAGCGCGATCGGGATAAGCGGAGGAGCGATCGATATCCCGTAAAATCAGCAAAGCCAGCTGACGAGCATTATTCATGCAGTTTCTAGACGATTGCGGAGGAATTGGCGTAAAATAGTCAGCGCCGGAATCGGGATTTCGTGACCCATATTTAACTCATGATATTCAACGTTAACCCCCAAACCAAGCAGTAAATCCCTGGCTTGACGAGCTATGGCGACAGGAACGACGGTATCCTGCTTACCATGAACAATTAAGACATTTTGTGGTCCTTGGGGATGGGGTTCACCGTGCAGATAACCACTCAAGGAACCCAATCCCGCCAAGGGTAAAGATAAACCCACATCCAGCGTCATCGCTCCCCCTTGGGAAAAACCGGTCAAAAAAGTCCGCTCTAGGGGAATACCGGTAGTTGCTTCTAGGGAAATAATCCAATCGTGCAACTGTTGACGACTAGCGACTAAACCTTGATAATCGGAGGTTTCTAAAGCATACCAGGCGCGTCCCCCCGGCACTTGGGGATGATCAAAAGGAGCATTGGGAAACAAAAATTGACAATCAGCTAGATCCAGCATCGATGCAAGGGGGGCCAGATCCATGGCATCTGCACCCCAACCGTGCAGCATGATCACTAGATAGCGAGCGGGATTTTCCGGGGAAGGGGGAATGACAATCGGGTTAAAAGACAGAGTTTTTTCCTCGCAATTCTTTTTTTTCTCTATTCTATAGCGATTTTCCCGCCAGTGAGATGGGTGTTGGGGAGTCTTTTCAGTGATCACTGATTCGTAACCAGTAATCAACACTGTTCGACCGTTCCGGTTAAATAGCGGATGGTGATTCGGTAGTAAGTAGTCGGACATAAGTTTTCGCTGCTGTATAAAGTTTTGTAAATAGGGTAGAAGGCTGTATGCAGCAGCGAAAACCGCCTATTTTACATTCTTTAACATAGTGTTGTTTATTTATAGCGTTTCCTGTTCACAAGAGGTACATTATCAATCCTGAAAAGCTTAATCAACAAAGGTTAAAGTGTGCCTCGCAGATGCGAGAACCGCTATATGTCCGACTACTTATAAGAGTATTGATGTAACAATTTTGACAATTAATAAATGAAAAAAAGTCTTTAAAAAATCCTTTTTTAAATCGGGAAATAAATGACGAATCCTAAAAGCTGAGAAATAGCTAATTCTAGTTTCAACTGCTACTCCAATAATTATCGAAGCAAACACAAAAGACCACCGATGTCCTTCCACAAATTTCTGTATTTCACTAGAAAGGTCGGTGGCAGCAGTTGTCTGAGAATCTACCAAAAATAGGTAATGGGTGAATGAACTGAAAAAAGGAAACTTATCTAATTCCGTTAGAACCTGACTACAAAATACCATTTACCCTCAGCCAACGAGTTTTCCAAGTGGGAGTAAAGATTTTGTAGTTTTCTTGTGTACTAACTGAGATATAGCCTTTTTCCGCTAGTTTTTCTAATTTATCTTGTAAGTCAGCTTCTCCAATTCTATCTGTTTCAATTTCAAAGCTCAAGGCAGTGGCAGCCCTAACTTTGAGTAAATCAGATAAAAGAGACTTCTCCGCGGAGGTTAAATAATAGGTATCAGTTGTTTTAGCCATAAAATTCCAATAAATTTAGGAATGTTGCTGAGGGGTATAAACCAAATCAGATAAAACGTCAATCAAGTCAGATGGACATGAGCCTAGTTCATGTCTGTACTGATTATAGTATTGGTAGAGGCGTATAGCGTACGCCCTTTCTTTGTTAAGTAGGTGGGTGGAATTAAATATATAGCGGTTCTCGCATCTGTGCGGCACACTTAAACCTTTGCTGATTAAACTGTTCAGGATCGGGAATGTACCTCTTGTGAATCAGAAACGCTATAAGATGAACGTAGGTTGGGTTTCATGCTTCAACCCAACCCCCGCATGGGTTACGCTACCGCTAACCCATCCTACAAATAATTGTGCCTCCCTACTTATTCCTCCAAGATTTTCGTAGCTTGAATGAGGATTTCGATCAGATCGACGAGTTTGGGTTTTGCTTCTTCTTGGACGCGACTATCGCCCCAAAAAGGCAGCCATAACGCGAGAGTGATTAGAGCTAAAGATAGCAGCTTTTTGATTTTTCGATAATGCACGGTGGTTGATCCAGAATATATTTTGCATTCTTAGTGTCGGCTATCAAAGCATGAGTCTATATCTGATATACAAATTATATTTGTCTGACCTTTATTTGAAGACTAAGTTGTATCTGAATCTATAGGTTCTGATAGAACAATTTAAAATGTCTGAGATATGTCTGAATTTTTTGCGATACGTTTGAGTAAATGTCTGAGATACGTTTGATTTATTTGAGATAAGATTAGGTTGTCATTCATTTTTCAATAATCTTGACGGTTATGGGGCGATCGCTTAAAGTAAAATCAGAATGTATCCCTAGAGTCAAACAAGCACTTAAACGCAATGGTTACGCGACTCAACAGCTGCTTGCTGAGGAGTTAGGATTCGCAAGATCGACTCTTAACCTTTTTCTTAACGGTAAATCGATTAGCAATCTTAATTTTTATGAAATTTGTCAAAAATTAGCCCTTGATTATCGAGAAATCGCTGACTGGGATGAGTTGGAGGAAACACCGGCTGCCATGTCTGAGGATGAGGGAGAAAACCGGGCCGCGGATTTTTCCAAGTATGTTGAACGTCCTCCAGTGGAACAGCTTTGTCTGGAGACGGTGAGTCAAGCAGGTTCATTATTGCGGATTAAATCAGCCAAGGGGATGGGTAAAACCCTATTAGTCGATAGAATTTTGAGTCAAGTTGACAAAAGACGGTATAAAACCGTCAGTTTCAGTTTTTTACAAGCAAGCAAAAGAATTATCAGCGATTTAGACCAATTGCTCTCTTGGTTTGCTTTGATTATTTCCAAGAAATTAGGGTTAGCAGCTCTCTTTCAGGAAAAATGGCAAGAAGGATTAGGACTTTATAGCTGTACTGCCTATTTTGAAGACCATTTGCTCAAAAAGCTGGATAAACCCCTAATTTTAGTTTTAGAGGAGATAGATAGTCTCTTTGTTTATGCAAGCGTTGCCGACGATTTCCTTAGTTTATTTCGTCTTTGGCACGAGGAGGCAAAAAATAATAATACTTGGCAAAAGTTACACTTAATTATCACCTATTCCACAGAAAATTATGTTCCTGCTGACCTGAATAAATCTCCTGTGAATGTGGGAACAGAAATCCTGTTACCTGATTTTACTCCAGAACAGGTCTTGACTCTAGCCAATAAATATCAGGCTAACTTGGTAAAAGATGAACGGCAAAAAATAATTAATCTTGTTGGGGGACATCCCTATTTAATCCAAAAAGCGCTTTATGCAATTACCCAAAAACAGCTGTCTTTAGCAGATTTTGAACAGACAGCAGCCACGGAAGCGGGAATTTATGGGGATCATTTGCGAGGACATTTGCTAAACTTACAAGAACATCCAAACCTAGCAGCAGGAATGAAAAAGGTTGTAGAGTCGTCTTCTCCCGTTGATTTAGGTGCAACAATTAATTGGCAACTTCATAGTTTAGGATTAGTAACCTTTGTGCAGAATGCTGTTCAACCCCGTTATCCACTATACAGCAACTATTTTAGGTATCGCCTATCCTCCTAAAATCCGATATATTGAGTTAAACTGTTGTACATCTAAATCTGATATTCGTTTTCACCTGTTCCCCGTTCCCTCATCGAACCCAGAACTTTAAATGCGGACTAGCTTAGGGACAGATAACCTTTGATTAAATTATTCATCAAACTTAACCAATCAGACAAATTGCTAATTTTAATCCTATGGCGACCAATTTTTATTATGTTGGAGGCAGCGTTCCCCTAGATGCACCTAGTTATATCAAGCGGGAAGCAGATGATCTATTTTATAACTATCTAAAAAATGGACAGTATTGCTATGTGTTGAATTCCCGTCAGATGGGAAAATCAAGTTTGTGGGGACAGACACAAAAACGACTGCAAGAGGATAATATTGATTGTGCTACCATTGATTTGAGTAGTTCAGGAAAAAACATATCCGAAGATATTTGGTATCGAGTATTATTTGAGCAACTGGTTAAACGATTTGATCTTTCTATTCGGGACAAACAGCAAGCTTGGTGGAATGAACGAGAGTATAAATCACCTATTAATCGTCTTGATCAATTTGTTGAGGAAATTCTCTTAAAGGAAGTATCCCGACCTATTGTTATCTGTTTCGATGAAATTGATAGCGTTCTGAGTTTAAATTTTTCCACAGATGCTTTCTTTGCTTGGCTGCGTAGCTGTCATGAAAAACGTCCTCATAATAGGGATTACCAACGTCTAACCTTTTGTATGTTAGGGGTAGCGGCAGTTTCTAACTTTATTCAAGATAATTATCGTAGTCCTTTTAATATTGGTCAAGATATTCGATTATCTGGATTTACTATAAAGGATGCCAGAAAACTGGCCGAGGGATTGCAGGACAAAGTTCCCAATCCACAAGGGGTTTTAGAGGAGGTTATAGAATGGACAGGTGGACAACCATTTTTAACTCAAAAAATTTGTCATTTAATCTCCACATCTCGCACTGGATTTGGCGGGGAATCCCCAGTAAACCCGATTAATGTCGGCGATTTTATCCAGTCGCAAGTAATTAGTAACTGGGTATCTCAAGATAGTCCAGAACACCTAAAAACTATTCGGAATCGTTTATTAAATAACCGTGTCACGGGTAGAAGAATGCTGAAGCTTTACCAAGAAATTTTAAGAAATGGTGAAATTCCCGATGATGGTAGTCCCGACCAAATAGAATTACGCTTGACGGGATTGGTAGTTCAAGACCAACAAAAGTTAAAAGTTTATAATAAGATTTATAGAAATGTTTTTAATGAAACTTGGGTGACAACGGAATTAAATAAAATACCTCCATACATTGACAAGTACGAAGTTTGGTTAAATTCAGGGGAAGATGCCACTAAACTTCTTTCTGATCAAGATTTAGAAGAAGCTTTAACTTGGAGTGAAAATCAAGATATTAATGAGTCAGAAAAGCGTTTTTTAGAGTTAAGTGAAATCGCCGCCAAACGAAAAGCACAGATAGCACGTCAAGGGCAAGCATATCAACTGGCTGAAGAAAAATTAACGCCCGAATTTGAAGAGAATCAAAGAGCAGCTTTAATTGAGGAAATTCTAGCTTGGACGAGTGGTAACTTGGAGTTAACAGAAATAGTTATTCGTTTGCTAATTGACAATAAAAATGAGTTGCGGGAAGGACAAGAGAAACCAGTAATTGAACAATTGATTCAGAAGAATATTGTAGAAAATTGGTTACAAAATAAGGCATCATCCCCTCTCCAGAAAATACAAAACAGTCTCTTAACTCCTGATAAAAATGTTAGGTCAAGATTAGAAATCTATCAAGATATTTTGCAGGGGAGAGTATTTGCTGATAATAAACCGGAAAAATTGGCACTTCAGAAAGCAGAATTAGTGATTAAAAATGATGAGTATCTAGAAGTGACCAATCGAATTTATAAAGGGGTCTTTAATGTTCAATGGGTTAGACAAGAACTAGAAAAATTAGTTGAGGTGGAAAATTCTCCTGCTGATTTAACTAAAGTGTTATCTTTCTTGGCACTATTAGGTTTTATTGGATTTACTTTCTGGTCATTCAAGACTCCTGAACAGACTCCTAATGTCGTGGTGACACCTTCACCTAGTATTCCAGAAATTTGTACTAAACGAGATTTTAATATTCCCTTAGAAAAGAATATTCAACAACTGCAAGAATTGAAAAAGAAACAAGGTGATCAGTTTCCTGACAAGTGTGCGACTCAATTAGATGAATTAAGGTTAATTCAGCAAGCAATAGGACTAGCTACCAATAATTTTGTGGCTGATGTGCCGGATAGAGAAGATGCTTTTGAAATTTTGTGCAAAATTCCCCCAACTTCTGATAACTTTAAAGACGCTCAAAGTTGGGTAAAAATTTGGCATAACGACCAATATTGGAAATCGCACATCGTTCGAGCTTTGCAAGATAATCCAAATTGCCAAAAACTTATTGAATAAACATTAATTTTTCAATCACTAAATACCCCATCACCACCTTTTAATTCATCGGATAATGATACCCGGATTCCTTCCCTTCCCCGTGACCAAAATAGGGAGAATATTTGAATAATCTTGAAGACCATTGAACGAAATAGGGAGAATATTTGAATAATATTGAAGGATTGACTCCTTCTAACAGGAGAGGAATTAACCTGTGGATTCTTTTGACGTAAAACAATTGCTTGCATATAATAGAGGAGATTGCCAATCATTAGCCAGAGAATTAAACTAAAAATAAAGGTAAATGCCATAACTATAATCCATCCACAAAATTGAAAAAAAACTTGAGATAGCCAATTATCCTGTGTTAATCCATTGGCGAATTCTCCCGCATCTTTGGTACTAAAGAAACCCACCGCCATTGTTCCCCAAAAACCACAAAAAAGATGTACTGGAATTGCTCCCACTGGATCATCAATCACTTTAGTTTTAATTAAAAATTCTTCTCCTAATAAGACAATAATGCCACTAATGCCACCAATGATAATAGCTGATTTGATATTAACATAACCTGAGGATGCCGTAATCCCCACTAATGCCCCTAAAATGCCATTAATAATTGTGGATAAACTAGCTTTGCGACCGATTAAAGGATTAAAAATTAATGCCAAAACTCCTCCCGTGGCAGCGGCAATCATCGTGGTGGTAATTGCCATGGGGACATCATTCAAATTTACCGCCGAACCACCATTAAAACCAAACCATCCTAACCAAAGAATTAAACAACCAAGAGTTGCAAACCCTAACTGATGGGGAGCAAAATTTCCTCTTTCTTTTTCTTCATAACTATCGGTTTTGCGATTATAACCAAAGCGTCCATCCCTCGGTTTTAGTAACCAAGCACCCACTAATCCGGCCATTCCTCCCACCGAATGCACCACCGTTGAACCGGCAAAATCTCGAAACTTAAATAAGTTATATAACCATCCTTCTGATGACCAAATCCAATGTCCTGTAAGAGAATAAGAAAAAGCGACTAAACAGAAACTAAATAGCAAAAATGCCCAAAATTTAACTCTTTCTGCCACTGCTCCCGATACAATGGTCGCCGCAGTTCCCGCAAAAGTTAATTGAAAGAAAAATAAAGTAGCAATTGAACGACCTGGCCACACTTCTTGGAATTGACTGTATTGATTATTGGGGGTTAAAATTTCCAATAAAAATCCTGTACCACCAGAGAAACTATTCTTTAGTGCAGATGTATCGCCAAACATTAAACCGAAACCAACCGTCCAATAAGCCAAGGCAGAAACACAGAAGACAATTAGGTTTTTAGCTAAGACATTAGTGGCGTTATTAGTACGACAAAAACCCGTTTCCAGCATGGCAAAACCCGCATTCATAAAGAATACTAAAGAGCCGGCTATTAACATCCAGAGATTAGCAACTAAATCCAGAGTAGAATTATTTAAATCTTGTGCTGTGACTTTGCCTACACCGATCAACAGCATGACGATAAGAGAGAAACAAAAAGATAGGATATTACGCAAACGCGGGCGATATTCTAGAAAAGATAATAATCGATTCATCGGCTATAAGTCTCATGGGCAATTTCCCCTTTATAGTAATTGATTTAATCCCCTATCGTTCACTCACAACTGCTTTTTTTCTGATCCAGATAGCGAGAATTGTCAGGAAAAGTAAACCCATCACTCCCGCTAAAGGATTTTTATCGATTCCAGTTAACCAATCGGGAACAGTACCAGTGTATTTAATTAACTGGCCGACGTTTAATATATAGTATGCCCAGATTAAACCCGCGTGCAGACCGATACTTTTACCCAAACTACCACCACAAGCGCGTTTTGCCCAACCGAGAATTAATCCTAGCAAGACTAAGGCAGGAAATTGGGGAAAAGTGCGGATAATTTCGGCTAAAGGTTTAATAAAGTGAGCAAGAGCGAAAATTAAGGCACTAATCACTAGAGCGATAGCGGGACGATAATCCTTTTCTAATTCTCCCAGTAACCAGCCCCGAAATAGCAATTCTTCAGCAAAACCCACCGCTAAAGCGACTAAAAACCCCTCCAGGATGATTTTGCCGATTTGGGGATTTGCGGGTAAGAAATTTAACCAACCTAGGAACGCTTGGGACAGAAAAAGCGAGAAAGTGAAAAATAAACCGATCGCTAACCCGTTAATTAACTCGATCGGCGTTTTTCTTCGCCAAATCAACCCATAATCGGCTAATCCCTCATCACCATAAATTGTCCGTCCCCACCAATGGGATAACCCCAAAAATTCCAGATAGAGAACAGAAAGGGTCAAAATTGAGACCAGATTAGCATTAGTGGCAAAAAAGTGATAGAGGGGAAGTGCGATCGGCAACCAGAGAAAAAGTAAGAGCAAAATAAAAATTCCCAGTCGCAGGGGGACTGGGTAAGTGGCAATTACCCGTAATCTTTTATTCATCGGGTTCGATACTGCTGGTTAAACCTTTATTTTTCAAGGTTTCACAGTAAAATTCCGCGTGTTCTTGGATGCAGGTAATCACCAAGGCCGTACCATTAGTGTGCGCTTCCATCATGATATCGACTGCTTGGGGTTGCGTCATACCGGCGATCGTTTGCATTAAACTCTGAACCACATACTCCATCGAGTTAAAGTCGTCATTGTGGAGTAAAACGCGATAACGCGGTGCTGGTTTACGGATTGTCGCTGTGGAACGCTTTTCGATGACTTCTGTGGACACCGTTTCTCTCCTTTGAATCTATATCACAAATACAGGTCAATTACTAATGATCATAATCAAAATTTCCAGATTGAGCTAGGCTTTTTCGGTGATCCGTGAGGGGTTGGGTGTTGGGGAGTGGGGGGCAGCCAAAGGAATGACATTTCTAGATAGATAGATCATAATTGAATTAATTGGCTAATTTAAGCTTATTTTCCCATGGCTACTGACGAATTACAAAACCTCGAAGAGAATATTCAGCGCTTAAAACAACAATTAGCGGGAAAGCGAAACACTTTAGTTACAATCGCACCGGAAGAACAAGTTAGGATCGAGCAGCAGATCGAAGATTTACGCCGAAAAATTCGGGATTTTGAACGAGAAAAATGGGATTTAATCGCCAGCGACAGTCAAGAAGCGTCCTTTCCTGATGCCGAGGTAATGGTAGCAGCAATTATCACAGAAGTGACAGCAATTACCACAGAACCACCCGATCAACTTGCTTCTCCACAAATCTTAGAATTATTAAACCAAATTCTGGCTAAACTCAATCAACCAGAGCGATCGGCAGCAGCCAAATTAAAAGCGGCCCTATCTACTATACCTCCTTTTGTTTCCTTCACCTACGAAGCGGAATTAGATACTGAGTCAACTTTTAGGCGTTATTTTCCCACATTTAATCGTGCGATTGCAGGGGTGAAAAATCGGCTAAAAAAGTAAGTATTCCCTCTAAAAGCTTGGCCAGTATCGATCGGACAATTAATATTAGTCAATCAGGAATTGGTAATACACAGAACAACATCTTTAATCTGTGAAAGGTAAACCCAGTAAATGTTATCATTGAAAATAGTTATTATCAAAGACAAGAGGTAATTTATGTCAGAATCGCAAGCGGAAGCGTTAAAACCAATATTAAAAGAGTTACTCTATGAGTTATTAATACAAGAAAAGGATTTACTAAAAGAGTTAATTTATGAAGTGCTGGAAGATACGGCCATGGCTAGGGCAATTCAAGAGGGAAAAGATAGTAACAATGTCAGTCGTGATGAAATTTTGACTCTGTTAAAAGAATAAGAGATGAATATTGAATTTCGTAAAAGCTTTGAGACAGATCTACGCAATCTCAAAGATCGTAAAATTAAGCGACAAATTCAGGCAATTATTGAGGAGATAGAATCAGCCAAAAGTTTAACCGAGTTGCGTAATGTCAAAGCGATTCAAGGGTATCGAGGATTTTATCGCATTCGGATTGGGGATTATCGTCTTGGTTTATATTTAGAGCAAGATATTGTCGCCTTGGTTCGTCTTCTACACCGAAAGGAAATGTATCGTTATTTTCCTTAAAAACCTCATTAATATTAATTTTATATTAGATTTGTGTTGAGCAAAGATAATAATTTTTAGAGAGAATTAAAAATGAAAATCAATATTGAGCAAGATGGAAATGATAACAATCAAAATAATACTTTTAATCTGAATATTCCCGAACCAAAAGAACGTCAAGCTGTCCCTAGTAATGTGGGCAAAAGTACGGTTAATTTTGTCGGGAGGGAAGATGAGTTAACCTTAATTCATCAGCAATTGCAAACAGAACAAGGGGTGATTGTTTGTGCGGTGGAAGGGTTAGGGGGAATAGGAAAAACCGCTTTAGCTTTGGAATATGCGAAACGATACCAACAGGAATACGCGGCACAATATTGGTTATCCTTGCGACTATCGGGTTTAGCAGAAGAAATAGTTAAATTAGCCGGTCCCTATCTATCTTTACCAGAAATATTGAAAAAAGAATCTTTAGAAAAACAAGTGGACTGGTATTGGCAAAATTGGCTACCTCAGCAGGGAAAATTATTATTAATTCTCGATGATGTCCCCAATATCGACAGAATTCCCGATCGAATGTTACCAAAAGATTCTAGGATTAAGATATTAGTCACCACTAGGGAAAGGTGTCTTAGTCCGGAATTTGAGTCTATAGCTTTAGATGTTTTACCCTTAGATAAATGTGTAGAGTTATTAACCAAAATTGTTGGTACTGCTAAAGTTGAGCAAGAAAAAGCTTTAGTAGAACAGATTTGTCACGAAATTTTAGGAAACTTAACCTTAGCAGTGGAGTTAGTGGGGGAATATTTAGCGAAAAATCGTCATTTAAAGTTTAGCCATTTACGGGATAAATTAAATTTAGCTCATACTGCTTTAACTAAGGAAAGAAACCACAGAGATTATGGACATTTAGGGGTAGCAGCCGCAATTAAAATCAGTTGGGATGATTTAAGTTCTGTTTGTCAAAAAGTGGCAATGCTGTTGAGTTTATTTGCACCAGTGGCTATTGCTTGGACGTTGCTAGAAGATACGGCAAAATCCACGGAAATTACCGAAAGCGAACTAGAAGAAGCGCGGGGACAATTGGATAATTCTCATCTGATGCAACCCGTGGATGAGGACTATTCTTTTTATCGGATTCATCCCCTCGTGAGAGAATTTTTTCAACGGCAATTACAGGCAATTCCTCAGATAAATTCTCGTTATCGATGCGCTTTTGTGGAAACTTTGTTAACTATTGCCGGAAATATCCCGCAAACCCCCACAAGGGAGATTATTGCAGCGGTAACTCCCGCAATTCCCCATCTGCAACTTGTCAGTCAAACAATGTTAGATGATATTCCCAACCCGGAAGATAATTTAATTTTGGTGTTTCTTGGGTTAGCTTTGTTTTATAAGGGACAGGGAGAATATAATTTAGCAGCAGTTACCTTCACAAAATGTTGTGAAGAAATCCAATCTCGCTTAGGAGAAAACCATCCCCATGTTGCTACCAGTCTCAATAATTTAGCAGGATTATACTGCTTCCAAGGCAGATACACAGAAGCGGAACCCTTGTATAAGCACTCCCTTTCTCTGATAAAACAGCGATTAGGAGAAAACAATCTCATTGTTGCTACCAGTCTCAATAATTTAGCACTATTATACCAATGCCAAGGCAGATACGCAGAAGCAGAACCCTTGTGTAAGCTCTCCCTTTCTCTAAGGGAACAACTATTAGGAGAAAACCATCCCGATGTTGCTAACAGTCTCAATAATTTAGCCGTGCTATACGAATACCAAGGCAGATACGCAGAAGCAGAACCCTTGTGTAAGAGATGCCTTTCTCTGATAGAACAGCTATTAGGAGAAAACAATCTCTATTTTGCTAAAAGTCTCAATAATTTAGCCGGATTATACTGCTCCCAAGGCAGATACGAAGAAGCAGAACCCTTGTGTAAGAGATGCCTTTCTCTGAAAGAACAGCTATTAGGAGAAAACCATCCCGATGTTGCTACCAGTCTCAATAATTTAGCAGAATTGTACCAATTTCAAAGCAGATACACAGAAGCGGAACCGTTGTATAAGCGCTCCCTTTCTCTAAGGGAACAGCGATTAGGAGAAAACCATCCTAGTGTTGCTACCAGTCTCAATAATTTAGCAAAATTATACGAATCCCAGGGCAAATACGCAGAAGCGGAACCGTTGTATGTGAGAGCTATTGCTATTTATCGAGAAAGATTAGGAGAAAATCATCCCCATACCCAAACAGCAACGGAAAATTTTATCATCCTGTTGTCGCGATTATCCGATGAAGAATTACAGCAAAGATTCCCCGATTAGACAGTTAATCTCTTAAAAAGTATCAGGTAAGTAAAAAAATATATATCTCCTTCCCCGGTTCTACCGGGAAGCGCTCAGTTTCCGGGATATCCTAACCAAGCTTCTCAATCTTCTAGTTCAGAAAAATCGAATAAAGCTGCTGCCTTCCTTGAAATACGCGCAAAAAAGTCCCGTACAACTGACAAAATTTTGTCTTTGCTCTGTATCTTTTATTTGCTTGACTTTTTGAGCAACTTGTGCTAGTAAATCTGGGAGCGAGTCTAAAAATAGGGTGTAGGCAACAGTATGTGATCGCCAATACCGAATTAGATTATACTTCATCTTTATGAAAAAAGCTGTATGAAGACAGGCACTGATGCAAAAGGGAGAATAAATAATCATTTAATAACCGGATTTAGGATATTGACCCTACCAGCCTAAAAATAGCAAAAAACCCGGCGGGAAAATTTCCCCACCGGGTCAAAAAGGCAAAAGTAAAGAATTATTTCTGATCAGCCTTTTTACTTGACTTATCACCCATTTTGTACTTACGCAAGAAGCGATCGACCCGGCCCTCCGTATCGATCATCTTCTGGGTTCCCGTATAAAAAGGATGATTACCCGACCAAACCTCCACATGAATTTCTGGTTTGGTCGAACCCACCGTCATCACCAGTTCACCATTACAGATCACCTTAGCTTCCGGATACCAAGTAGGATGAATTTTTTTCGGCATAATAAACCTCTCTATTAACCTAACGTTTCGAGTATTGAGGCGCTTTGCGCGCTTTGTGAAGACCGTATTTTTTCCGTTCCTTCGCCCGGGGATCCCGAGTCAGATAACCTTCACTCTTGAGGGGAGGACGATTTTCCGGCGCTAATTGACATAAAGCTCTAGCGACACCCAATTTCACCGCGTCCGCTTGGCCGGTCAAACCACCGCCCTCGGCCTTAACAATGATATCATACTCGTTTTCCAGTCCCAAAGTCTCCAGAGGAGCCTTAATCGTCTGGATATAGGTGGGAATGCGGTTAAAATGGGTTTCTCCATCGCGACCGTTAACGGTAATGGCCCCCGTCCCCGGCACGAGACGCACGGAAGCGACCGCCGATTTGCGTCGTCCCGTTCCCCAATAAACTACCTTATTTTTACTGTCCGTGGCTTGCATTGACTTAATTTCCTCCTGCGGGAATCGTATTAATCGCTAAAACTTCCGGTTGTTGTGCCTGATGGGGATGTTCCGCACCGGCATAAACTTTCAGTTTCGTGAACAATTTCCGACCTAAGCTATTTTTCGGGAGCATTCCCTTAACAGCGTGTTCGATAATCCGTTCGGGAATGCGTTTTTGCAGTTTATCGAAGCTTTCTACCTTCATACCACCCGGTCTGCCGGAATCACGGCGATAAACTTTCTGTTGGCGTTTTTTGCCCGTCACCGTCACTTTTTCGGCGTTAATAACAATGACAAAATCCCCCGTATCCAGATGGGGGGTGAAAGTGGCCTTATTTTTGCCCCGTAGAATCATAGCGATCTCGGTGGCCAGACGACCTAGACGCTGATCGGCCGCATCAATGACGTACCATTTCTGCTCTAGAGTCTCTAAATTTGGTAGAGGTGTTTTGTTCATGGTGAGTTTGCATTGGTTTACAAAAATAATTTTTTTTATTGCCGACCTGGGTGTTGGGGGGTTAGAGTTTTCGGGTTTTAGGGTTTTCGGGTTTTAGTTGAAATTCCCCTATTCCCCCATTACCCTATTCCCCTATCCCCTCTGCTCGGAAATAATAAAGAGGCTGAGTCTCGAACCAGACGCTATCGGCAAAGGGAAAATCAGCGTAACCCACCCGCAGTAAACATAGTCCTTTAGCTGGTGCGGCGTATTTGACCAATTCTCGGCGCTGATTGACCCAGATGTCGGTAAAGTTTTCTAGCGATCGCTCACCAGTTCCCACCTCCACCAACATTCCCACCAATAGGCGCACCATCCCGTACAAAAAGCCATTGGCTTGAATTTCCATCTGTACAAACGGCCCTTGACGGTAGCATTCCACCCCTTGTACTTCTACCCAGGAATGGTCACGACTAGAGTTAGCACGGTGAAAGGCGGCCAGATGGTGCTTACCCAATAGGGGCTTTAAGGCCCTGGCCATCAAATTGGCATCGAGGGGACGATGGTAGTAGTGCCAACTAAAGGGGCTAACAAATAGATTGGGGATGGGGTCGGTATAGAGGGTGTAACGATAACGTCGCCAGAGGGCCGAGAAACGGGCGTGCCAGCGATCGGGAACCCGGGCCGAGGCCCGAATGACGATATCTTCATCTAGCCGAGCATTGAGAACCTTGGCCCAATGGGAAGGTGGGATCGGACTCTGCTGCTCGAAATGGGCAACTTGGGCGGCGGCGTGAACACCGCTATCGGTACGTCCGGCCCCGTGCAGAGTGACGTCATGACCGAGAATATCGGCCAGAGCCTTCTCGATTTCTTCCTGCACGCTCCTGTGATGGGGTTGCCGTTGCCAACCGTGGAAATTAGTTCCCACATACTGGATAACTAGGGCGATCCGCGACTGGTGGCAAGCTGTCATCTTTACATCAGTTCGATAATCGCCATGGGGGCATTATCCCCGCGACGGCGCAGGGTACGCACGACCCGGGTATAACCGCCGTTACGACCGCCATAACGGGCTTGTGCGCCTTCAAAGAGGGCGTGAACCAGTTGTTTATCGTAGATGTAGCCCATAGCTTGGCGACGGGCGCTCAGGGAACCGTCTTTAGCTAGGGTGATAATGTGGTCTACCTCTGCTCGCACCGCTTTCGCTTTCGCTAGGGTGGTGGTGATCTGACCGTGGCGAATTAGCTGGGTGGCCAAGCTGCGCAGCAGTGCCTTTCTTTGGTCAGCCGGCAGACCCAATTGAGGCACTTTACATCGATGTCTCATGGTATTTTCCTGGAATTGGGTTTACTTGCTTTTTTCTTGGGGTAGGGTGATGCCTAACCGTTTTTGTAGGGCTTCAATGACTTCTTCAGCCGATTTCTGCCCAAAGTTTTTGATTTCTAAGAGATCTTCTTGGCTGTAATCGAGGAGGTCGGCTACGGTGTTGATCTGCGCTCGCTTCAGGCAATTGTAGGCGCGCACGGATAATTGTAGTTCCTCGATCGGAATTTGGTTTTCTTGGTTGATCTCTTGGTCGTCAAAGTTACCGGAGGATTCGAGGGCGTTGAGATCCTTGAGCGGGTTAAAGAGATTAACTAGCATATCGGCCGCTTGGGAAAGGGCTTCTTTGGGGTTAATGCTCCCGTTTGTCCAAATTTCCAAGAGCAGACGATCTCTAGCTTGACCGCTTTCGGAACGGATATCTTCGACGCTGTAGTTGACTTTGGTTACGGGCATAAAAATCGAGTCGATTTGCAGAAAGTCTAGCGAAGTGGCTTCTTCTTTACTGCGATCGATCGCCCGGTAGCCTTTGCCTTTTTCCACGCGAAATTCCATCTCTAGCTTCGCCCCTTCGGCTAGGGTAGCGACGTACTGATTGCGATCGACTATCTCGACTTCTGAGGGTAAATCGAATTGTGCCGCCACTACCGTCGCCGGTCCAGTTGCCACTAAACGCCCGATCTGGGTTTGATTGGTGTAGCTTTTCAGGATGATTTCTTTCATGTTGAGCATGAGTTCCATCACGTCCTCGCGTACTCCCTGGACGGTGGCAAATTCGTGATTGACTCCCGCGATCCGCAGGGCCGTCACGGCCGCCCCTTCCAGATTGGAAATGAGAATCCGTCTCAGGGCATTACCTACGGTCGTACCCTGGCCTCTTTCCAGAGGCTCTAGTACAAATTTACTGTACTGACTCTGATTCTTGTAAGTTTTTGCTTCTACACACTCGATTTGAAATTGCGCCACCGATTGACCTCCCTTGTTCAGTTATCAGTTATCAGTTATCAGTTATCAGTTTTCTTAGCGTTCAGCATTTAACGTTCAGCGTTCAGTTTTTTGATCAGATGGTCTTTGACGACCCGATTCTCCTGCTGATGTGCGAAAAGCTAACGGCTGCCGGCCTCAAGATCCCTGTCACCTGAAAAAGCTGTTCACTGTTTACACTCTCCGGCGTTTGGGAGGACGACAACCATTGTGGGGGATGGGGGTCACGTCCCGAATCAGGGTGATTTCTAATCCTGCTCCTTGCAGGGCCCGGATTGCGGTTTCCCGTCCTGCCCCAGGGCCACTAACCATCACTTCTAGTTGACGCATTCCCTGTTCGATCGCTCGGCGGGCGGCGTTATCGGCGGCGGTTTGGGCGGCGAAGGGGGTTCCTTTTTTAGCTCCTTTAAAACCACTCGATCCCGCCGATGCCCAAGAGATCACATCGCCTTTGGTATCGGAGATCGTGACAATGGTATTGTTGAAGGTCGATTGAATGTGAGCGACTCCGGTAGGAATATTTTTCTTCTGTTTTTTTGGTCCGGTTTTTTTGGTTGGTCGCGCCATAGTTTTTCTTGATTGGGGGATATCGCAATGAATAAAAAATTATTTCTTGGAGGGGGCTTTTTTCTTCCCTGCCACTGTCACCCGACGACCGCGACGGGTCCGCGCATTGGTTCGCGTCCGTTGCCCGCGCACGGGTAATCCTAGCCGATGCCGACGACCTCGATAGGTGCCGATATCGGCGAGGCGTTTGATGTTCATCGCCTCCCAGCGTCTCAAATCCCCCTCGATTTGATAATTTGTTTCGATATAAGTCCGTAGCGCCGCCACGTCTTCATCGCTGAGATCCTTGACCCGAGTGTCAGGGTTAACACCCGTCGCAGATAAGACTTCTTGGGAACGCGATAGACCCACTCCGTAGAGGTAGGTCAGGGCGATTTCCACACGCTTATCGCGAGGTAGGTCTACACCAGCTATCCTTGCCACGCTTTTTCTTTCTCCCTATGAACGATTTTTTTTCCAAAAACGACTACAATTAACGGTAACGATTCTCTGCCCCAAGACAGTGACTTTGGTGGGTTAACCTTGTCTCTGCTTGTGTTTGGGGTTAGAACAAATTACCATGACTCGACCGCGCCGACGGATGACGCGGCACTTTTCGCACATTTTTTTGACAGACGCTCTAACTTTCATGCCTAACTATTCTGGCAACACTGCAAGCTTACTATTATATCAGATTTCTTTTACCCGTGTCACCTATTTTTTTAAAATAAATTTGGCCGCTTATTAGGCTTTTTGGCTTCTCTGCCCCTATTTGTCACTATTTTTTTTGATTTTTCAGGCGATAGGTAATTCTGCCTTTGGTTAGGTCGTAGGGGGTCAGTTCCACTTTGACTCGATCGCCGGGGAGGATTTTGATATAATTACGGCGGATTTTGCCGGATATATGGGCTAAGACGTTGAAACCGTTATCTAAATCCACCCTAAACATGGCGTTGGGCAAAGATTCGGTGACGGTTCCTTCCATTTCAATTAGATCTTGTTTAGACAAAGTTAATTCCTCAATTTCACTAGAGACAATTTAACGACAGGCAGCAGCAACCGTGCTGTTAGCGCAATTTCCCCAGTATAGCTTATCAGTGATCACTGATCGGATGTGAGTTTTCAGTTCACTGATTACCGTTTACCGATCACAGCCAAAAAGCTCCCGACACCATATTCGGTCAATATGGCATAAATTTATGGTTTTATGAAAGATTGAATCAATTCATCGCATTTTCACTACTATGAACGGACGAAAATCAAGTTAATTAGCTGGGTGTAATTAATTTGTAGATAGCCGTAGGACAAGATACCTGTACTACCTTACCAAGTCCTCGGTCGAAAGTTTTCATCATTAATAATCTCCACTGTATCCCCAGAAGGTTTAATCACAAATAGTCCTTTATTATAGGCATAACGGTCTATACCTTCGTCAATTTCAATACCAGCGACTGCACCGTAAGCTTGATAGTTTTTGTAATGGGGAAAAGCAATTTTAAAGCGAGTTAGTTTTTCTAAAAATTCATCCACATCATCTTTCGATAGTCGTGATTTACATTCCACCAAAACAACATCCGTATCATCAACGGCAAGGATATCAATTTCCATCGCAATACCTTGACGTTTAACCCTAGCGCGGGGATAAATTTCTTTAATATCAATACCTTTTTCCTGAAACAGTCGCAAAACCGCCGGTTGGACTAATTCTTCCACAAAGCGTCCCCATCGCGTAGTCAGGCTATTTACCGCACGGTTGGTTTGTTCTACTGTACGCTTCAGTTCTGCTATAGTGCGATCGCTTTCTAATTTGGCTTGCTCAATCTGGCGATCGCTTTCTAATTTGGCTTGCTCAATCCGGCGATCGCTTTCTAATCTGGCTTGCTCAATCCGGCGATCGCTTTCTCTTAAACGGCGATCAAACTCCTCAGCAGAAGTGCGGAACAATTGGTAAATATCTGCAATTGTTACTGATTCGCTCATCTTTTTTATCTAACCTCTATTCGGCTATTGTATCATAAATTTATGGTTTTGTGAAAGATTGAGGAACCAGGAAACAGTTTTCCGACCGGCAAGATGCCTATCCCACGGTGGAGCTAATTTCTCCCTGTGGAGGGCTGATTTTTTCTGTGTTAGAGTGATATTTGAGTGGTCCGAACACAGCTTCAAAAAGATATTGATCAGAAAAGTCATCATCAAGCTAGGGGTTTAAAGACTGATTTAAGCCAATTGTTTTTATTAGTAAATATTTTACACAATTGATACCAGATAAGTGCCATGGCTCACCCGACTATTCTACGACAATTCGCCATTCATGGAGTTCGTATTCCACACAACCATTCTCGATTAAAGGATCGCGAACTATAATTGCTTGAGCTTCCTCAAGAGAATCGGCCTTAAATAATAACATTCCGCCGCCCCTTTCTGCCCAATAACCGGTTTTTGCTGCTCGTCCTTGGCTAATTAAATCACGCACATAGTCCTTATGGGCGCTGACATAGCGATCGAAGGTAGTTTTATCAACAATGCCTTTTTCTATCTTGACAAACCAGGGCATAAATTCTCAGGAGACTAGGACTGATTAACAACCCTATAATTATACCGATTAATCTTGGCATTCAATGGTGCAATGTAACAGAGCTATACAATGAGCTAGAGTTGTTGAAGATTGCTAGAATCGAGATAATATCTTCATTTCTCTACCTTGCTTGTCTCCATGAATCAACCCCAGGGGTCTCTATTTTTTATTGCGCTTTTGCCGCCGCCAGAAGTACAGGAAATTGCCACAAAAATCAAGTTAGAGTTTGCAGAAATTTACAATAGTCGTGCCGCCCTGAAATCGCCTCCCCACGTCACTCTCCAACCCCCTTTCCGGTGGAATTTAGGACAATTACCGGATTTAGAAAGATGTTTAGAGGAATTTGCCCGCTTGCACGCTCCTATTCCCCTAATTCTCCAGAATTTTGCCGCCTTTAAACCGCGAGTCATTTATATTAATGTCCAGAAAACCCCAGAATTATTAACCCTGCAAAAACGGCTTTTACAGCAGCTAGAATCTTCCCTGAATATCATTAATAATGCCTCAAAAAGCCGAGCTTTTGCGCCCCATTTAACCGTGGGCTTCCGAGATTTAACGAAAGATAATTTCTGGAAAGCTTGGTCAAAATATGCTAATCAAGAGCTATTTTTTGAGGTGATGATCGATGAAATTACCCTCCTAATTCATAACGGTAAGCACTGGGAAATTTATCGGCAATTTTCTCTATGAATCTAGACCCTTGCAGGTTTCTATCTAGGGTTTGCGGCAAAAAGTCTTTTAGTGGGGACAGGGTGTAGGGTGTGGGGTGTGGGGTGTGGGGTTTTAACCATTTTGAGGTGGTCAATTACCTAATTTTCAGGGAAAAAGTGCCTGAAATTTCCCCCCCGATCACTCCAATGTCAGGCACTTTTTGAGGTCAAAAAAGTCCAAAAGTGTTATCCGACAAGGTTTTTAGATTTATTCAACAGACCCTATCTACAGAGGAAGGGGTTCTATTGACACTCTGCGCGCTAAAGCGACGCAGATTCTAGCACAGAATTAGACCAAAATCTAATTCTGATGGGCATTGTCAAGATGCCTCTAGTAACTCTGCTCAAATCTATAGCAATTCTTGGAGCTATGAGGTACAATGGAAAGCAAATAGACAAATAATAGAACTTACCCGCTTCCTATGAGACCCTATTCTGTAGATTTTCGCCAAAAAATTATCGA
>VYLI01000060.1_pt1 | contig 28073 bp, 27 predicted proteins | sample 5109511 | NCBI WGS metagenome assembly VYLI01 (sample SAMN12291808, study PRJNA351875) | freshwater metagenome | isolation source: freshwater lake | place: USA: Michigan, MSU1 Lake | collected 2011-08-19
CATCCTACGATCAAGCTTTAGAAATTAAACCCGATGACCATGAAGCTTGGAACAACCGAGGGTTTGAATTGCATAACTTAGGAAGGTATGAAGAAGCGATCGCATCCTACGATCGAGCTTTAGAAATTAAACCCGATAAGCATGAAGCTTGGCACAACCGAGGGTTTGCGTTAGGTAACTTAGGAAGGTATGAAGAAGCGATCGCATCCTACGACAAAGCTTTAGAAATTAAACCCGATTACCATGATGCTTGGACAAACCGAGGGATTGCGTTAGGTAACTTAGGAAGGTATGAAGAAGCGATCGCATCCTTTGATCAAGCTTTAGAAATTAAACCCGATTTTCATGAAGCTTGGCACAACCGAGGGAGTGCGTTAGATGACTTAGGAAGGTATGAAGAAGCGATCGCATCCTACGATCAAGCTTTAGAAATTAAACCCGATGACCATCAAGCTTGGAACAACCGAGGGATTGCGTTAGATAACTTAGGAAGGTATGAAGAAGCGATCGCATCTTACGATCGAGCTTTAGAAATTAAACCCGATTTCCATGAAGCTTGGTACAACCGAGGGATTGCGTTAGATAACTTAGGAAGGTATGAAGAAGCGATCGCATCTTACGATCAAGCTTTAGAAATTAAACCCGATTTTCATGAAGCTTGGTACAACCGAGGGAGTGCGTTAGATGACTTAGGAAGGTATGAAGAAGCGATCGCATCTTACGATCGAGCTTTAGAAATTAAACCCGATTACCATGAAGCTTGGGATAATCGAGGATATGCTTTAACTTGTATGGGACGATATAAAGATGCACTAGAATCTTTTGATCGATCTATTAAAATTCATTCAAATGATGCTAATGCTTACTACAATAAAGCTGTTTGTTATGGCTTACAAAACAATGTAGAATTAGCTATCGAAAACTTACAACGCGCCATCAATCTTGATGTCGAATATCAGGATATGGCGAAAACGGATCAAGATTTTGAGCAGATTCGGGGAGATGAGCGGTTTCAGAGATTGTTGGTTAATATTGACGAATAACTCTGTTTATAGTATAATTAAGTAAGACAATTTAACTTTAAATAATTAACAATTATGAAAGCTACTACCCTATCTCAAACAGAAAGTCCAAATCTTCTAAGCAGACAAGAAATCTGTCAGTTTTATCCGGAGCAATGGGTACTAATCCTCAATCCTGAACTAGATGAGGAACTTAATGTTATTCAAGGACAAGTTTTAACCCATTCAGCCAACAGAGATGAAGTTTATAATCAACTTTCTTTACGACAAGGACAACCAGTAGCTATTGAATACACTGGCATTATTCCTGATAATATAGTGGTGATTATATGACTTATAATAAACCTCAGTCATTGCTGCGTCATGGTCAAAATTTGTTTAAAATTAATGCCATGATTGGCGGAATAAATAAGGGAGATTTTTATCGAGTTACTTTATTGGTTGATACAGGCTCTAGTATGACAATATTGCCTGTCAAAATCTTAGAAGATTTAGGTTACAATCTAAATAATCCTCAAAGCAAGCAAACAATAGTAACTGGCAAAGGAACTACCCCTCCGATACCTATAATTCAAATTGCTTGGTTTAATTGTATAGGACAACTTCTCAAAAATTTTGAAGTTATGGCCTACAATATTCCAGCAGTTTTGCGGGTAGATGGTTTATTAGGTATGAACTTTTTGATTAGTTGTCAATCTGTTATCTCAGTAGCAACAGCTAAAATATATTGCCAGAACATTATTAAATCTTAGGAAACTTACAACGCGCCATCAATCTTGATGTCGAATATCAAGATATGGCGAAAACGGATAAGGATTTTGAGCAGATTCGGGGAGATGAGCGGTTTCAATCATTGCTAAGTTAAGAAAACCCAAAAAGAGATAACTATCTATGTCGAAAGCAATCCTATCATCAGAATTAGGGTATAATAACTCTTAAGTCACAACTTTCTATCCTATCAGGAGAACAATTGCTATGACACTGGCAACCACCCACCAACAAACCATTTTAGAAAAACTGCAAACCCTCAACCCACAACAACAACAACAAGTAATAGAGTTTATTGAATTTTTGCAACTTAAAGCAGATAAGACAGCAATTCATGAGGAAGAAAGAGAAATTTCTGCTTTAGAATCAGCCGGAGACTTAGTGGGGTGTTTAGACAGTGGTAAAGGAGATTTATCCCTAAAAAAGAGGGAATTTAAAAAAAAGCATCTAGTCTAATATGCTTAAAAGAGTAATTCTAGATACGGGGGTCTTAGTCGCCGTTCTCGACCGGAGTGATAATTATCACAATTGGGCAATTCAGCAATGGGAAAAAGTTGCCAAACCTTTATTAACTTGTGAGGCAGTTATCACTGAATCCTGTTTTATTTTACAAGATGTTTATGGGAGTGAAGATGCAATAATGTCTTTAATTGAACGGGGAACAATTAAAATAGATTTTAGCCTAAATGATGAAGTCAAAGTCATCCGAGAGTTAAGACAGCGTTATCAATCCGTTCCCATGTCTTTTGCTGATGCTTGTTTGGTGAGGATGACTGAATTAATTGAAAGCAGTTCTGTGTTAACTTTAGATAGCGATTTCTATATTTATCGCAAGAATCGGAGAGAAATGATTGATGCAATAATTCCTGACTGACAACCTCCATACCGAATATCAAGATATGGCGAAAACGGATCAAGATTTTGAGCAGATTCGGGGAGATGAGCGGTTTCAATCATTGCTAAGTTAAGTAGATAAAAAAAGAGATAACTATGCTCAATCAATATACTGCTAAATATACAAAAATTCCCTCTGGTTACATGGGACAACTGATAGAATGGCCAGAAGTGATTACCGAAGGAGCAACCTTAGAAGAATGTCGAGAAATGCTCAAAGATGCTCTCTTTGAAATGATTTTAGCCTATCAACAACAAAACCAACCGATTCCTCTAGAAGAATGCTTGTTAGAATCAATTTATCTAAGTATTTAAGATGTCAGTAAAACGCAGAGATCTAATCAAATATTTTGAAGAAAATGGTTTTTATCTTCTCAGGGAAGGCGGGAATCACTCTATCTATACCAATGGAGAAAAAACTATTCCCATTAAAAGATACCGTACTATTGATAAAGTAACAGCCAATGTCATTTGCAAACAAGCTGGACTAGAAGCAAAGTTTTAAATCACCTCGATTAAAGCTTGTAATAAATATTTATTTTAGGTGCATTCCAATCATTTTCAAGGTGTTGGAGGTGATAATAAGATTCTTTGACCTCGGTTTCTGACCATTCCAATTCTTCAACTAGAAGTGGCTGTTCAGGGTTTTGAGGAAAATCAACAGATTGCTTCCTAGCATTCAGAGAAATAGATGCTGGTTTAGTTTCTTGATTTGACATATCAGAAATTATACTAAATCTGGTTATCAAAAACTGATTATTTATTCTCCCCTTTGCCTCTTGCATGAGTGCCTCTCTTGATATGTAGCCTATACTCAAGGGATTTAGTATAATTGACCGCCTAAAAATCGAAAATTTCGCTCATTATATCATAAAAATCATCAAAAATACTTAATTTAAATAAGACAACTAAATAATTGTTTAATCGGTAATTCTTGAGGAAATATAAAATCAGAACCCAACTGGTAAAAAGAGTGAGAGAATAAAAACATAGTTCAGAGAGGAGAGGCTGTCAAGACAAGCTTTCCAGTCGTAAAATCCATAATTCTTGCCGGGTGAAGGCTAATAAATAACTTTCAAAAAAGCGGGATTGAACTTAGTAGAACAAATCGCAACAATCTGTCAATCTACTGAAAAAAAGAGAGAAAACTTATGTTTTGTGAACAATGCGAACAAACCGCTAGTGGTAATGGTTGCCATCAGTGGGGATCCTGTGGAAAAAGTCCCGAAGTCAACGCTGTTCAAGACTTATTAGTTTATTGTCTGCGGGGATTAGCATCGGTAGTTTTAAAAGCCAAAGAAGCGGAGATAGCTACTCGCGAAGCCGATATTTTTACCTGTGAGTCGCTTTTCGCCACCATGACCAATGTGAACTTCGATCAACGACGTTTTACCGATTATATTCAGCGTTGTTTAGAGATTCGGGAAAATTTAAAAGCACAATTGGGATCCCTGGACTGGTCTGCACTTGCCAACTATCAGCCTAATTTTAATGAGAGCCTAGTTAGCCAAGGTCAAGAAGTATCCTTAGAACTAATTGAAAAAGTGCAGGACATCGATATTTTTTCCCTAAAGTTAACCGCTATCTACGGAGTTAAAGGTCTTGCTTCCTATACTTTCCACGCTCAGGAATTAGGTCAAGAGGATGACTCGGTTTATCAGGTTATCCAAGAGACTTTAGCGGCAATTGATCGGGGGGATTTAAACCTGAATGATTGGGTGGCAATCTGTCTAAAAGTCGGGGCAGCAAACCTGCGGGCCATGGAATTATTAGATCAAGGTCATACCGAAACCTACGGTCATCCCATACCGACAAATGTTCCCTTAAATCCGCGTTTAGGTAAAGCCATTTTAGTCTCCGGCCATGATATTAAACAATTGGCAGCTTTACTGGCACAAACTGCCAATACTGGCATAACAGTCTATACCCACGGAGAATTATTACCCGCTCACGGTTATCCAAAACTAAAAGAAAAATATCCCCATCTCTACGGTCATTATGGAACCGCTTGGCAAAATCAAACTAAAGAATTTGCTAAGTTTCCGGGGGCAATAGTTTTAACTACTAATTGTCTCATGCCCCCCCACGAAAACTATGAAAGTAAACTCTTTACCCTCGGACCTGTGGGTTATGCCCATATTAACCGCTTAGAAACAGTTGACGGTGCGATCGATTTTAGTCCCGTGATTGCTAAAGCACTGTCATTGCCCGGATTTACTGAAATAAGCGAACCTCGGCAGGTAATGGTAGGATTTGCCCACAATACCGTCCTCAGTGTCGCTGATACGGTGGTTGATGCCCTTAAACAGGGTAAAATCCGTCACTTCTTCCTAGTTGGTGGCTGCGATGGGGCAAAACCCGATCGCAATTACTACACCGAATTTGTGGAACAAGTTCCCGAAGATTGTATCGTTTTAACCCTTGCCTGCGGAAAATTCCGCTTTTTCGACAAACAATTAGGTAGCATCGAAGGATTACCCCGGCTAATGGACGTGGGACAATGTAACGATGCCTATAGTGCCATCAAAATCGCCCTAGGATTAGCCAACGCTTTTAACGTTAGCGTCAACGAGATACCCCTATCCCTAATTATCTCTTGGTACGAACAAAAAGCGATCGCTGTACTGCTCACCCTGCTGCATCTAGGTATGCAAAATATCCGTCTGGGACCAACTTTACCGGCATTTATCTCCCCTAACGTCCTGAAATTCCTCGCCGATACCTATCACCTGCAGCCGATTACCACCCCCGCAAAAGACTTAGCCGATTGTCTAGGTTAAAACTTTCTGTAAAAATCCCACCTTTGGTGGCAAACCGTGGCCTATGGAAGGAGAGGGATATTATCCTCAAGGAGAATAATTTTTATGTCCGTAATCACTTTAAGCATTGATGGCAAAGATGTAGCGATCGAAGCAGGTTCGCGAGTTCTGGCGGCAGCTAGTCAGGTAGGAATAAAAATTCCCGCCCTCTGTCATCTCGATGGGGTTTCCGAAGTGGCCGCCTGTCGCTTATGTTTGGTAGAAATTGAAGGTATTAATAAATTATTACCCGCCTGTGTAACGGAGGTGGCGGAAGGAATGGTGGTTCATACCGATACCCCAAAACTGAAAGAATATCGCCGCATGACGGTGGAATTATTATTCGCTGAAGGCAATCACGTTTGTGCAGTTTGTGTGGCTAATGGTAACTGTGAATTACAAGATTTAGCCATCGAAGTGGGTATGGATCATAGTCGTTTTCCCTATCGTTTTCCCAAGCGAGAAGTGGATATTTCCCATCATCTTTTCGGTATCGATCATAATCGTTGTGTTCTCTGTACCCGTTGTGTGCGAGTCTGCGATGAAATTGAAGGGGCGCACGTTTGGGATCTGGCTTATCGCGGCGAAAAAGATAAAATTATTGCGGGAATGGATCAGCCTTGGGGCAGCGTTTCTGCCTGTACTTCCTGCGGCAAATGTGTTGCCGCTTGTCCAACCGGGGCGATATTCCGTAAGGGTTCCGCCGTTTCTGAAAAAGAGGAAGATCGCTCGAAGTTGGAATTTTTAGTTAACGCTAGGACTCAACACCAATGGACGCGTTAGCGAAAAATGGTAGATTCTCAAAACGCTCGTTGGGGACATCTAGGTATTTATGCCAAGTATCTGCGGGCGGAAATGGCTCTGTATGACGAGATTATGGGGATGAATGAAGATATTCGCTTGATTTCCGATTACTGCGGTATTTCTGCTCGGGAAACTCAACGAGCAAAGGACTACGCTTTCGGTGGCGGTGTCAGTCAGTATGAATTTTGGCCTAGTATTGATATGGCAAAGGCATGGTTGAGGATGGCGCGAGGACAGGGAACGGAGATCGATTGTGTCTTTTTACAACACGAAATCTTAGAATCGGATTTAGTGATTAATCAGGGTATGAATCAGCCTTCTGCTCACGAAATCGCTCAAGCTCAATATGGTTGGTCAACCCTACTGCGTCAAGCGAATCAATAATGTTATGAATGATACAAATCTTGAACAGATCTTTCTCCAAGCCTTGGAGCGCTGTCTATCGCTGGTGGATTATCAATCTCAACCAACCAATTTAGCTTGGTCCGCGATCGAACTTTTCGCCGAAGTTGGGCGATTTCCCCGGATGCTTCGTCAATTCTGTGATCAATACCGAGAGCGTGTGGCGGCGGCAGATCGGGCGATCGAGGATTACGCCAGTAGTGTGGATAATTGGACAGTCAAAGGGACTATTTTCGGGGCGCAGGATCAATGTAATATCTTGCATTTTTTTCTCAATGTCCACACGAAAAAATTTAAGTTTTTTAGAGGTGAAAATTGGACACCCCAGCTGATCTGTGAATTTTTGCAAGAATGGAAGGGTATCGATCTTTTTTCTTTAATTGCAGATAATCAGGAACTTGTCGAGACAGCAAACTACGCCACTCTGCAATCAGACGATTTTCTATTAGCTAGTAATCACTATTCCCAAAACCTAACAAACAAGGAATTAAAATTATGAGTAAAATTCGCTTCGCTACTGTCTGGTTAGCCGGTTGTTCGGGATGCCATATGTCCTTCCTCGATTTGGATGAATGGCTGTTAGAATTAGCCGAAAAAGTTGACGTGGTGTATAGTCCCGTCGGCTGCGATCTGAAAACCTATCCCGAAAATGTCGATGTCTGTTTAGTGGAAGGAGCGATCGCTAATCAGGACAATTTAGAACTAATTCATCTAGTCCGCCAAAATACCAAAACCGTCGTTTCTTTTGGTGATTGCGCCGTGACTGCTAACGTTCCCGCTATGCGAAATATGTTAGGAACTGCCGATCCCGTGCTAAAAAGGGCTTATTTAGAGTTAGGAGATAACACACCTCAACTACCAGAAGAACCCGGTATCGTTCCCGAATTATTAGATCAAGTGCTGCCGGTCCATCAAGTCATTCCCATCGATATTTTTATGCCGGGTTGTCCCCCCGATGCGGACAGAATTCGCGAGACATTGATTCCGATTTTAAAAGGGGAATTACCCGTGATGGCAGGACGAGAAATGATTAAATTTGGTTAATTGAATCAGTTATCAGTTATCAGTTATCAGTTATCAGTTATCAGATTTGAGTTTTAAGTTTTAAGTTTTGAGTTTTGAGTTTTGAGTTTTGAGTTTTGAGTTTTGAGTGAGCAGTATGTATTAAGTGAGCCTCATCAAATGGCAGTTTGCTGCTGTCTTTTCGCTGTTTACTGTTTACTGATTATACTAAATCCACTGAGTATAGGCTACATATCAGAAGAGGCACTCATGCAAGTGGAGTGACTCTTAAATTATTACAGATGTGTCAGCAGCCGTCTGTAAGCATCCCACCGAAAAACTAATGCGCGGGGGGTTTGGGGGCGGCGCCACGCCCCCAACGGGGGGTTTGGGGGGTAGAACCCCCCAAAGGCTTGGATTGAGTGATAAAATCGGAGAATAAATAATCAGTTTTTAATAACTGGATTTAGTATTACTGTTTACTGATCACTGAACATCTAAATCAAGTTAAAATATCCGCTCCCAACATCCGTTGATATTTAGCTTCTAAGGCTTGTTTCAAATTGGGCAAAGTGATTAAATGGGGATCATCTAACATAATTTTTTCGGCGGCATCTCTAGCCAAAACTAACACCTCTTGATCCTCGACTAAACTAGCGAGGGCAAAATCTGGTAAACCCGATTGTCGTTGTCCTAAAACTTCCCCCGGACCGCGAAATCGCATATCCATTTCCGAGATAAAAAAGCCATCTTGGGATTGTTCCAAAACCGTTAATCTTTGACGGGAATTAGCACTATTACTGCCACTTAAAAGTAAACAGTAGGATTGATGGGAGCCTCTGCCCACGCGCCCCCGTAATTGATGCAATTGTGACAGGCCAAAACGTTCGGCATTTTCAATTAACATCACCGTGGCATTGGGAACATCAACCCCCACTTCGATAACTGTAGTTGAGACAATAATTTGCAGAATATTATCGCGAAAAGCTGTTAAGATTTCCTCTTTTTCGGCGGAACTCATGCGACCATGGAGTAAACCGATATTAAAATTAGGAAAAATCTTTTCTGATAAATTTTGATATTCTTCCACCGCAGCTCTAACATCTAATTTTTCCGATTCTTCAATCAAGGGAAAAATCACATAAGCTTGTCTGCCTTGGGCAATTTCACGGCGAATTAAATCATAGGCAGCCCTTCTTTGATTGCCATTTAAAGCGGTGGTTTGAATCGGTTGTCTGCCGGGGGGTAATTCGTCTATTTGACTCACATCTAAATCCCCATGCAGGGTTAAAGCTAAAGTACGGGGAATCGGTGTTGCTGTCATGGTTAAAACGTGGGGAGACTCTCCTTTGCTTAATAATCTTGCCCTTTGTTGTACCCCAAAACGATGCTGTTCATCAATAACAACTAACCCCAATTTGCGGAAATTAACTGCATCTTGAATTAGGGCATGAGTTCCCACTAAAAGTGGTAATTCTCCTGTCTCTAATTGGGCGTGAATTTCTCGCCTTTTAGCGGTTTTTGTGGAACCAGTTAATAATTCTACGGGTAAATTTAAGAGATTAAACCAGCTAACTAACTTACGATAATGTTGTTCCGCTAAAACTTCCGTGGGAGCCATTAATGCCGCTTGATAACCAGATTGTAGGGCTGCTAAAATAGCATAAACTCCGACAATTGTTTTGCCAGAACCCACATCCCCCTGCACGAGACGATTCATCGGGGTGCTAGAATCTAAATCCTCTAAAATTTCCTCAATAACTCGTTTTTGAGCATTAGTTAATTGAAAGGGAATTATCTGATTAAATCGATCAATTAATTGACCATTAGCACTAAAAATAGCACTTTTCTGTGTCTGACGATACTGTTGCCGCCGCCGCAGAAAACCTAATTGTAAAAAGAAGAATTCATCAAAGACTAATCGCCGTCGCGCTTGACTGAGAATCTCGGCATTATTAGGGAAATGAATGTTAGTAATTGCTGTTTTTAAATCGATTAATCCGTATTGTTTTCTTAGACCGAAAGGCAAGGGATCTTTTATCGCCTCTACTGCCCCAAAAGCGGCGACTACAGCCTTTCTAATTAGGTCGGCGGGTACTCCATCGGTGAGGGGATAAACTGGCAGAATACGCCCGATTTTTAAGGACTCAATACTTGCCCCAGAACTGTCTAATAATTCAAATTCAGGATTTTCTAAAGTTAACCCATATTTACCCGCTTTGACTAAACCACTAACCGCCACCACTGAACCGACAGGATAGAGTTTTTTTTGTCCTTCTTGCCAAGCACGATTAGTATAGCGAGTTCCCGCATAAAAACGGTTTAATTTTATCTGTCCAGTGCGATCCTGTAAGAGCAATTCAAAGATAGCTAACTTGGTATTTTTGGGGCTAGTAAAACAATTACAGCGCTTGACATTCCCCACTAAAGTTACCGTTTCCCCCTCGGTTAAATTAGCGATATTGACTTGACGACTGTAATCAATATGATCCCGGGGATAATAATATAATAAATCTTCAACTTTGTGGAGGTTTAATTTTTCTAAAAGACCAGCTTTTCTCTCTCCCACTTCCGCTAGATATTTCAAGGGTTGTTCGAGGGTAACTTGCCGTGGAGAATTAGCCTTTGCCGTGATGGGAGTGGTATTAATAATTTTCGCCGCAGCTGGTTCTTTGGGGGTGGGGGCTGCTTCTAAAGTTTGCCGTAATTGTTGCAAAAAATTGCGAGTTTCGGTGACTAATTGTTGTCTTTGTCTGGGATTAAACTGGGAATATTGGGCAAATTTTTGGGCTAATTCTCGCCAGCGATTTCTCTCACTGGTGGAAATTCCCACGGGAGGATTATCCCCGAAACTAAGACAGAAAAACTCGCTAAAACGGTACTGATTTCCCTGAAGATCGGGATAACCTTTTTCCGCTTCTACAGATAAGGCTTTTTGTAATCTCACCCAGTCGGGTATTTCCCCTTTCATAATTGTCTCTTGACTCCAAATTTCCCGGTATTATGCTTCCCTGATACCCCTGTTTGATTATAACTGATTAATCGTACCAACTACTGCGCCATGCCGCTTCCGCTTGAGCGATAGTATATTCTTTGCGAATACGATGATATTGTTCCCCTAGACGATTTAATTGTTCCCAAAGGGAGCGAATTTGATTTCTTTCGACACTTAAGCGCGTATCAGCAAATTCGAGTTCAGCCATTCGTAGATGAATCGCCGTTACTTTAGTGACTTTGCCACTTGAAAAATCATGATCATCCCCATCATCTTCATCTTCATCTTTTTCTTCCTCTGGTTCAGGGTTTTTAGCTTCCACTAGAATGTTTAACATATTATTTCCTCCCCCTAGGGATTGTCCTTCTTCTCCCGCTTGAATTGCCATATCGATAATTTGACTGGGTAGATGAGGGGGAAGAATATAAGCTTTTTGTAGTTGCTGATTAATTTGTTTAGAGAGATGATTGAGAATCTCGATACAGTTTTTTTCCAGCACTCGACAACAATAAAGTAAAATATCGGGGTTATTAATCTCTCCAGCTGCGGCTAGATTTTCCCGTTTGTCTAGAAAAAGTTTCAAGAAATCTGGGGTGTTAACTGTCTCTGCTGGACTTTTAGAGAATCCTACCCCTGAAAATGCCCCTCGATCGAAGCTCTGCTCGCCCAATTGCTGTAAACTGGCTTTAGCCTCTTGTCCTAGAGCTTTGATCTCCTCTTGTAGTTTCTGACGATTGCTGTGGGAGAGGGCCAGAAATTCCCCCCCATAGTAACGGGTACATATATAATACACTGCCCCGATCGCCTGTTTATAGAGAGATTCACCGAGTAAATCAAGATAAATTCGGTATTTTTCTCGCATTCTTTCGGCTAAATTTGCCACTTCCGTTTCTATGTTCTTTAAATCTTGTTGTAGCTTGTTCAGTCTTCCAGTCATAGAAATTTTACCGAGGGAGAAGTTAGCGATCGGCGAATTCTATTATAGCGACTCATTGTCAGCTATAGCGCCCTGACCAGGGGGAGATGTTCAGACTCGATCATTTATCGGTTATTTTAGGTATTAGCTTTTAGCATTGGTTTGGCAAAGATAACTGCTATAATGAAAATGATTAGCAGGAAAACTCTCTATCTACATGGTAAGATAAAGTTAGTGGAATTGGGATAAAACAGCGAAAATTTTTTGCAGAGCTTACCACCACAAGTTCCCCATGAAAACCGACAGTATTTTTTATGATCTTTTTCAATCTTATCCGTCAATTTTCTTTGAATTAATCAACCTTGCCCCCAGAGAAGCAGAGAATTACCGCTTTGATTCCGTCGAAATTAAGCAACTAGCTGGCTCTCCTCGACTTTGTGTGATAATTTTTGCTTATGGAATCCTGAAGTGCTTATTGGACAAGACTTTTAGGACTATTTTGCGGATATTCTATCAGTATAGACCTCGTTTCCAGGCGTATTTTTGCCCAATATTACCGATCCTAGCATTCCTATTTATTTCTGCGAGGTGCAATTTCAAGATGATCAGAATTTTTATGGCCGTTTCTTTGCTGAAATCTTCTTATATCTCAGTAAAACTGCTTTTAACAATGATTGGCACGGGGTGGTCATTTATCCCCATCGTCGGGTAGAATCAGATCAGGTTGTACGTTACCAAGACTTATTGACATCTGGGAGAGTGACGCGAATATATTTAGATGAACTAGATGATATTAATCAAGATTCCCTCGGTATTGCCACTATAAAATTAATTATTGCTAAAGAAAATCAAGCAGTGGCAACAGCCAAACAACTTATTGAACGAGTGCGAACTGAATTTACCCAACCGCAAAACCTCCTACAATTAATAGAAACGATCCTTATCTATAAATTACCACGTCTAAGTCGCCGGGAGATAGAAGCCATGTTTAGTTTAGATGAACTGAAACAAACCCGTTATTTTCAAGACGTTCGAGAAGAAGGTAAACTGGAAGGTAAACTGGAAGGTAAACTGGAAGGTAAACTGGAAGGTAAACTGGAAGGTAAACTGGAAGGTAAACTGGAAGGTAAACTGGAAGGTAAACTGGAAGGTAAACTGGAATCTGTGCCGCGTTTATTGGCTTTAGGTTTAACTGTAGAACAAATTGCTCAAGCTTTGGACTTAACTATAGAAAAAGTGCGAGAAATACCAGAAACCCATTAAGATAATCTAGCAGTAGGCTATGACAGCATTTCTCCTCAGGATAAAGTGTAACCTAATTTGGTATCGACCACCGACTACCCAAAACGAAAACTTCCTACCTCACCATCAAGATAACTGCTGTACTTAAATTTATGACTAGCACTCCTTCAGCTTCTTTAAAATTAAAAAAACACAAAATTACCGACACAAATATCACTCTCTCCCATGGCAGTGGTGGCAAAGCAATGCGGGATTTAATTAATGAGATATTTGTTAATAACTTTGATAATAACTTACTGGCAACCCTTGAAGATCAAGCCCGATTTGAGATTAAAGATTTGGCTAAAATAGGCGATCGCTTGGCATTTACCACCGATTCCTATGTGGTTTCTCCCCTATTCTTTCCGGGGGGTGATATTGGCAGTTTAGCAGTCAATGGAACCGTTAATGATTTGGCTGTCGGTGGGGCAATTCCTCTCTATCTCAGTTGTAGTTTTATCCTCGAAGAAGGTTTATCTATCGACACCCTAAAAACCATCGTTACCAGCATGAAAATAGCCGCCGACAAAGCAGCGGTAAAAATCGTCACCGGGGATACAAAAGTCGTTCCCAGGGGACAAGGGGATCAAATATTTATTAATACCTCTGGAGTCGGAGTAATTCCGTCCCGAATCAATTCCAGTGCCAATAATTTACAAGTTGGCGATCGCATTTTGATTAACGGTTTTCTGGGGGATCACGGCACCGCCATTCTGATGGCCAGGGGCGAATTAGACCTGCAATGCACAATCGAAAGCGATTGTCAAGCTCTGAATTCTTTAATTTCTGCAATTCTGGCAGTTTGCCCGGAAGTTAAAGCGATGCGGGATGCCACTAGAGGCGGATTAGCCACAGTTTTAAACGAATTCGCCCAAAGTTCAGGGGTGGGAATACAGGTACAGGAAACGGCGATCCCCATCCGGGAAGAAGTGCGAGGAATGTGCGAATTATTGGGCTTAGAACCGCTTTATCTGGCAAATGAGGGCAAATTAGTCCTTGTCGTGCCTCCGGAGGCGGAAAATCGCGTTTTAGCAGTGATGCGTTCCCATCCTGACGGTAAAAATGCCGCTTGTATCGGGGAAGTCGTCGCTTCTCCCCCCAATTTAGTTTACTTAAAAACCGCTTTCGGCACTAAAAGGATTCTCGATATGTTAGTCGGTGAACAATTACCGAGAATATGTTAATTAGACAGGAGACAGTTTTAAAGGAAAAAGTGAAAACTAAAAAAACAGATAGTTGGGGTTTTGGGGTTTTGGGGTTTTAGTTGAAATTTCCCTGCTCCCTTCTCCCTGTTTCCTGTTCCCTGATAACTGATAACTGAAAATGCACGAACTAGGAATTACCCAAAATATTATTGAACTTGCTTTAGAACACTCGCGAGGAATGAAAGTTAAGCGCGTGGTGTTAGAGATTGGTAAACTAACGGCAATTATGCCAGAATCGATCGCTTTTTGTTTTGATACCTGTTGTCAAGGTACTAATATAGAGGGGGCAATGTTAGAGATTCTGGAAATTTCTGGTTTAGGACAGTGCCAAGATTGCGGAAATGAGCTAGAACTAGAATATCCCTACGGAATCTGCGATCGATGTGGTAGTCGCAATATAGTCATTTTACAGGGTCAAGAATTAAATCTCAAATCGTTGGAGACAGAATCCTTATGTGTGTAACCTGTGGTTGTTCTGATAACTCGGAAGTGATGGTAACTAATCCGCAAACGGGAACCCATGAACATATTTTAGCCGATGGTACTGTTATTAGTCATAGCCATCACGATCACGATCATGAGCATCCCCATCATCCTGCGGAAATTCACGCTCAAATTCATGGTAGCATTCTCCAAGTTGAGCAAAATCTGCTGGCAAAAAATAATCTGTTAGCGGCACAAAATCGTGGTTGGTTGAAGGGGAGAAAAACTGTTGCCCTTAATCTAGTTTCTTCCCCCGGTTCGGGAAAAACTACCCTTTTAACTCGCACAATTGCCGATTTAAAAACCGCTATTCCTATCAGTGTCATTGAGGGAGATCAAGCAACAGCTAACGATGCCCAAAAAATTAGTGAAACCGGTTGTCAGGTTATCCAAATTAATACCGGAACAGGTTGTCATTTAGAAGCATCAATGGTAGAGAGAGGATTAATCGAACTCGATCCACCGATGAATTCTTTAGTCATGATCGAAAATGTCGGTAATCTAGTTTGTCCTGCTTTATTTGATTTGGGAGAAAATGCCAAAGTCGTCATTCTTTCCGTCACCGAAGGAGAAGATAAACCGATTAAATATCCCTATATGTTCCACGCTTCTCAAGTCATGATCTTGACAAAAATAGACCTACTGCCCTACGTTAATTTTAACCTCGATCGCTGTTTAGATTACGCCTATCAAGTTAATCCCAATCTGAAAGTTTTTCAAGTTTCCGCTACCACTGGAGAAGGTTTAGATGCTTGGTACGGTTGGTTAAAATCGCTGGTTTAAGTTAGCTTAACAAAATTAGAGATTCGTTCAAAATCTGTCCTACAGAATCAATAAAGTGGAATACTTCTACTCACTTGTCTACAGGCGATTTTGTCAAAAAAAGTAAAGAAATGTGTGCATGACTCCTTATGGATCGGCACTAGATACTTGCTAAAGTTTCAATCCCGATAATTCAAGTAATACTATAATCATATTCTTTTGCCGCTTGTACTAAGGATAAAAGTTGTCCGGTTTGATCGGTTCCCGATACTCCTAAATCACTGTGACAGAGGATAACTTTTTCGCTTACCCGTGCCAATAAATCCCTTAAAACTCTCTGTAAACGTGCCTGATTTTCCTCTAATTCTGCTTCTGTTGTCCAGCGTTGATATGGACTTTCTCGCCAAAAAATCGGCGCAGCAAAAAGAGTAGCAGCACCTCCTTGTTCCCAGAGTGGAGAGGAACAATCTAGCCAAAAATGCCAACGATGACTAGAACGAAAAGAACGATATTGAAAGATATTGCCTAGGGTGACTGCTGAGGAAGATTTAATAAATTGTCGCACGGGATAGGGATTAGCAGTAATTGTGCCACGGCGCAAAAGTTGGATAAACTGACTAATAGTTTCGCTGGGACTTTGAAAACAGGGTTCACTCTCACGCAAACGGCGATCGATCTCCCAAAAATGTTGGGCAGTTTCCATTAATTCTCGTAAAGCTGCCAAGTGATCGAAGGGCAAATTTTCCCCATCGTTTAATAATTGTTCGATCGCTTGATTTAAGACAAAAATCGGGAAAAGTTTCGCTTCCTGCTGCCGTTTTTTCATCCCTTCGATCCAGTGACAAATTCTTTCGTAGGCAGTACAAGCTTTTTGTCCTAAGCGATCCCAACGGGGAAAAGTTTCGATCGCTAATAAACGAGGATTTTCCGGATGCACTTGATAACAATGATCGGCAATTAATCCGGCGCGGATTGGATCGATATCGGGAATTAAATTCTCTTCTTCATCCCAGCAATAACGGCTAAAAATCACCAGCATTTCCGCTATGGCCTCTTGGGGGGCTAAACGCCCCAAATTTGCGTAAACAAGGGCGAGAAGGGTCAATAAGGCCCGAATCAGAGGACAACTGATCAGGGGTCGTTGTTCGTTGAGGGGTTGAACGGGTATCCCGGCACCGGTTAAAATTTCCATCAGGCTATAACGGGCGATTTCGTCTAAACCGGGGGCAATAACGGCGATTTCTTCGGATTTTACTGCTCCTTGCTTGACTGCTTGAATAATAGCTGTGGCTGTCTTCCGTAACAATTCGGCGCGAGAGGTGGTTTGCAGGGAGATGAATTGATCGGGAAGATTGCCAAGATAGTTACCGTCGCTGATTAAGGAGAGAACCGTCTCGCTAAACTGAGCAGCTAACCCGTCGGTGGTAGATAATGGCATAATTTGACAGCGTGCCGCTAATTTTTGTAGATAATCGGGATCGGCAGTTAATCCTAAGCGAATTTTTCCCTGGGGATTGTAGGTAAAAACGCTAAAACAATCATGATCGAGGAAAAAACTGAGTAAATCCTTGGCAATAGCCGGATAATCGTCCACATCGTCCGCAAAAACTCCCCGGAAGCGTTTTAATAGTTGCTGTTGATAACGACTATCAGGAAATAAATAGCGCCAATAGAGTTCGTAGATGATACCATAACTTAATAAACCACGTTCTAGAGACCAATCACGCCATTGAATGATTAATTCTCCCACTTTTTCTGGTGTTTCCTGCTCATTAATCGCTAAAACTCGTTTTAAATCTGTTTCTGATAATCCGTCGGCTAATCTTTCGGGTATCTTTTCTGCGGGAACACCACTAGCGCCGGCTAATTGTAACAAATCGAGAACTTGACGGACAAAACGATATTCATTTATGCTAGTAAGCTGGAAGAATTCAGCGATCGCTGGTTGCCAGAGACGGGTGGCGAGTTCCTGTTCCGTTTCTGGGCGTAATCGGCGGGGAAATTGCGCTTTTAGCCCTAAAGACTCGAAAATTAACGGCCAAAACAGGATGACTTCATCGGTGAGAAAACCTAAAGGGGTTTTGCAGAGAATCGGATAGCTACCCCTAACAGCAAGGGCTAATTGATCGGCTAATTCCCGTTTGTTATCATCGTTGGCAGCGAAAACTAAGACCGTTTGGGAAAGGGGCGATGATTTCGATCGATCGAGATACAATGAATCCTGGGACTGACGTTGAGAAACAACCCAGCGCCGAAATTCCCCGACTAAAGCGGTGGTTTTTCCCGATCGAGTCCCACCTTCGATCCAAATTGGTATGATTGACATCGTTTTTTCTCGATTGTATTTGTTAAGATGACTGATTGGTACTCTAGCTTTTTTCCTTGTGGAAGTAATTGTTTCCTATGAATCTTAATCGGATTTTGCAAGGTGTTAATCAATGGTTATTACAAACTCCTGAACGTTCTTTAGATGAGGCTTATCATGCAGCTTTGAAGATTAAGGAGATAGAAGACAAGCATTTTCAAGGGCGAAAAGTGGCAGCGGAGTTCTCGAATTATGGCAGTACCACTAATTCCTATTTTATCGCAGAAGTTAAAGGTTATCTGCAAAAAATTAAAGTCAGATTGACGGAGTTTAAAGCTAGTCGCTCGATCGTTAATACCTTCGGACCAAATCAACCGACAATTAATAATGGGGTGATTACTGTCACCACAGATGTTTGTCTGAAAAAACTTCAGTTTATCGATAGTGTTATCGGAAAATATCAAGGTAATTATTGGCAAGAATATCTTGAAGATGGTCCCAAAAGTCTCCAGAACAGAAATTTTGAGCAGGAAACAGCCAAAAATAAGACTTCCAGAAATCGCTCTTTTTTAGCGGCGGGTAGTATTGAAGATGAGGAAATGATCAAAAGCAATAAATCCCAAAAAGCTACGGAAAAACCGGGAGTTTTACCCCGTTCTTTTGTCAATACTTTTAATCGCATTAAGCAGGAAATCGATCCCCAAGCGGAGGAATCGGAGGAGGCAGTTTTAAAAAGATTTCGCAATTCTCGTTATAAAACAGCCATTTCTCTCAAGTTTATTTTACTGTTAATTATTGTTCCTTTATTAACCCAGCAATTAACCAAAACTTTCCTGATCACCCCCTTGGTTAATAAATATTTCCAACAACAGGAACAGTTTATTTTTATCAATCAGGATTTAGAAGAAGAAGCTTTTTCGGAATTGAGAAGATTTGAGGAAGCTTTACATTTTCGAGGTATGATTGGTTTAGCACCCAAATTATCTAACGAAGAAATCGAGGGAGAAATTACTAAAAAAGCAGCGGTAATAAGTGAAGAATTTCGCCAACGAGGATTAAATGCGATCGCTAATATTTTCGCCGATATTTGTTCCCTGATTGCCTTTGGTTTTGTTATCGCTTTTAGTCGTCGGGAAATCGAGATTGTCAAGTCTTTTCTTGATGGCATTCTCTATAATCTTAGCGATTCAGCTAAAGCTTTTTTAATTATTCTCTTTACCGATATATTTGTCGGTTTCCACTCTCCCCACGGTTGGGAAGTCATCCTAGAAGGATTAAGTCGTCATTTCGGTTTACCGGAAAATCGCGAGTTTAATTTTCTCTTTATCGCCACTTTTCCCGTTATCTTGGATACAGTCTTAAAATATTGGATTTTCCGTTATCTCAATCGCATTTCTCCCTCGGCAGTGGCTACCTATCGTAATATGAATGAATAGGGTAAAATCAGGGAGAAACTTGATAATTTACCCTGCTAATTTGGGGGGGATAATTTGGCCGCTGTCTCTTGTACTTTGGTAAGTTCTAACTGCAAAGCAGTGGCAATCTGTTCTATACTTAAACCTAAAGCTAGTAAACTGGCGATCGCTTCAGTTTTAGCTTCTTCACGACCTTCTTCTTTAGCTTCTTGATAAAGTCGAGTTTGTCTGAGATCATCTAATCCGAACATAGCTTCTAACTCCGAGCGACTAAGATTAGTAAATTTATAGGCTAGGGTTCTTTCAATTAATTCTACAACTTTTTGCTGGAAAACTAGATCATCAATTTCAGCGATCGCTTTTTCTAAAAGTGGTTTTCCTCGTTGCTGTGCTAATTGGGGTGTAGCGACAATTAACTGAATAATTCCTAAACCCAGAGACGGAGCCAGATTATCGATTAATTCATCTAAATAAATACGTCTGATCTGTCCCGTTATCTCAAATCCCCGCAGTTGATAGGGAAAGTTATTATCCAGATCCCTGGAGGCAAATAAAGCTACAGCTATCCAATCCTGAACGGGTTTATACTGATTGAGATAGATGACAATTTCTGTTAAAAATCGCCAATAAAAATCACTTTTATCCTGAAATTGCACTTCAACAAAGTAAATAATTAGTTCCGGTGCTGCTGTGGTTGGTAAAAAAATACCGTCAAAACGACGCGCTAATTCTTTGATTTCTCGCGAGGAAAATTGATAATTTTCAGCTTTCTGGGTTGATTCTCCCAGTAATTCAAAAATTAACCCCGGAAAAGTTTGCAAGAGTTGATAAAAAATTGTATCGGTCTTCACAAGCTTGAAAAAATCTAGATGTTTACTAACAATTACTTACAAATCATCCAACAATAGCGTGACTAACACCTTATCGACACGATTACCGTCCATATCCACCACTTCCAAGCGCAACCTTTGCCATTCAAAATGAGCGGCAGCCCCCGGAATCCTACCAAGATAGGTAATAATAAAACCACCTAAAGTGTGATAATTGCCCTGTTTTTCCCCCGGTAATTCACTGATTTCAAATAATTCTTTAAAATCTTCGATCGCCACTGTACCATCGATCAACCAAGAACCATCTTCCCTCTGCACGATCTGAGCATCTTCAATATCATCTAATTGGGGTAAATCGCCGACAATTGCCTCTAAAATATCCTTGCGCGTCACCAATCCTTGAATCACACCGTACTCATCCACTACCAAGGCAATATGATGACCACTTTGCTGCACCAATTCTAACACCTTTAAACCCCTAGTGCTTTCCGGCACAAAAAGCGGCTGTTGTAAATCCTTCGTCAGGTCGAAACTTTCACCGGTTAAACAATCTGCCAATAAGTCTGTGACTTCGATTACCCCCAAAACCTCATCTAAACTGCCCTGACACACAGGAAAACGGTTATGATTGCTCTCAATTAGCTTCTGGCGGTTAATTTCGGCACTATCTTCCAAATCTAGCCAAATAATATCTGGGCGCGTGGTCATAATCTGACTTACTCGGCGATCGCCCAATCCTAACACCCTTTCCACCATATCCTGTTCTGCTTCCTCAAAGGTTCCCGCTGCGGTTCCCTGTTTAAGCATAATTTTCAATTCTTCTTCCGTAATTGGGGAATCATTATTATTAGCGCTAATCCCCAACAAACCAAGAATCAGATTAGTCGATTGACTCAAAAGATGGACAATGGGCGAAACAATTTTCGATAGCTTATCGAGAGGATCAGCAACGAGGATAGCGATTTTTTCGGGATTACTTAAACCTAACCGTTTCGGCACTAATTCCCCCACCACTAGGGATAGATAGGTAATAATTAACACCACTAATCCTAATCCCAAAGCTTGACTGTAGGGGGCTAAAACGGGAACTTGCGCCAATAATTGCGCCACACTGACCGATAAATTGGCTCCTCCGTAGGCCCCGGCAAAGATTCCCACTAGGGTAATGCCAATCTGCACCGTCGATAAAATTTGATTGGGATCATTGGCCAATTTTAAGGCCATCGCCGCCCTTCGATCATCTCTGGCTAATTGTTCTAAACGGACTTTGCGCGCCGAGACAATGGCAATTTCCGAGAGGGCAAAGACTCCATTGAGGAGGATGAGGAAGAAGATAACAAGAATTTCGGTAGTCGCCGAGAACATGGTTAAAAGTTACAGGTAAAAGGGCGGATAGTTGTTTGGATCATAGTGCGAGGATCGGTTAAGTTCAGTAAAGAATCATCTTGATTTTTAACGAGTTACGAAGGCTTGTGTCTGGAGAGGGGGTACTCTCAGTATAAATGGGATAGGATAAAGTTCGCGCTCTTAGCTCAGTTAGCAGTGAACAGTCAAGAGTGACCTGTTGCCAGTAAAAAAAAGTTGTCCCTGGGAGAGTGGGGACAAACTATCTCAATCTATTCGCCTGAAAAATTATGATCGCTACACCCGTATCATCGAAATCGAACGCTATCACGGAAATCCGCCCCGGACTACCGACTATTTGCGGTTGGGAACAGGAAATCGCGGCGATTGTTAATCACGATGATCCGATCTTTTTACCGACAACAAATCTCCAATTAGACAATATTCAGGCTGGTTTTGCCTGTGCCTTGCATATGCACCAACCCACCATCCCCGCGGGTGTTAACGGTGAATTAATCTGCAATCTCCAGCATATGTTCGAAAATCAGGGGGATGGTGATAACCATAATGCCAGTGTTTTTGCCTGGTGTTACAGTCGCATGGGCGATTTTGTCCCAGAATTGGTGGCAGAAGGCTGTAATCCCCGGATTATGCTCGATTATTCCGGCAATCTCCTCTGGGGTTTGGTACAGATGGGACGGCAGGATATCCTCGATAAACTCAAATTAATCACCTGTAACAGTCAATATCAACCCTATGTGGAATGGTTGGGGACGATGTGGAGTCATGCGGTGGCTCCTTCCACACCGATTCCCGATCTAAAATTGCAGATGCAAGCATGGCAAACCTATTTTGCCTCGATTTTTGGCCCAGATGCCCTGAAACGAGTCAAAGGGTTCTCTCCCCCGGAAATGCACCTTCCTAACCATCCCGATACCCTCTACGAGTATATTAAAGCCCTGAAAGAATGCGGCTATCGTTGGTTATTGGTACAGGAACACTCGGTGGAAAATCTCGACGGTTCGGGATTGAGTCAGGAACAAAAATATATTCCTAATCGCTTGCTGGCGCGCAATTCTCGGGGTGAAGTGATTGCGATTACTGCTTTGATTAAAACCCAGGGTTCCGACACCAAATTAGTCGCCCAAATGCAACCCTACCACGAGGCCAAATGCCGCAGTAAACAGCAAATCGGCGGCGTTTGGGTTCCTTCCCTAGGTTCCCAGATTGCCGACGGTGAAAATGGTGGCGTGATGATGAATGAATTTCCTCGCGATTTTCCCAATCCTTGGCGGGAAATGCAGGGGGGTTCCACTGTGGCAGGATTTAACGGCACGGAATATCTGGAGTTAATCGAGGCCGCTGGCGTTAATCCCCAAGATTATCCCCCAATTCAAGCCGTACACCAGCATAAAATCTGGCAGGGAGTTAATTCGGATGCCGCTACCCCTGAAGCAGTGGAACAGGCGATCGCTGAGTTAAAACAGTCCGACCACCGTTTTACCATGGATGGGGCATCTTGGACAAATGATCTCAGTTGGGTGCGCGGTTACGAAAATGTCCTCGAACCGATGAACCAATTAAGCGCTAAATTCCACGAGAAATATGCTCCTTTAGTACAGGCGGATCCTAGCTTCACCCGACGACCGGATTATCTGGAGGCACTGCTTTATAATTTGCTCGTGCAAACCAGTTGTTTCCGTTATTGGGGCCAGGGTACTTGGACCGATTATGCCCGCACTTTGTACGAAAGAGGCGCAGCCTTAACTCGCTAAGATAGTAAGGTATCTAGGGCGCAGATTCTGCGCCTTGATAGTACACATATATTAGTAGAAGATGTTCGCCGATGAAGTAACTTAGGCTGAAAAAGTTGACAAATATTTAATATTAATCTCTCTTTTGTCAAATTAGGAAAACTCTTGGCCTTTTCTCGTTCTCAACCTCTTATAGTAAATCTGGTTATTAAAAACTGATTATTTATTCTCCCTTTTGCATGAGGGCCTCTCCTCATAAGTAGCCTATACTCAACGGATTTAGTATTGTAAAGGGTTTGCGGCAAAAAGTTTCTTGTGGAGACAGGGTGTGGGGTGTGGGGTTTTACCAGTTTTGAGGTGGCCAATTACCTAATTTTCAGAGAAAAAGTACCTGAATTTTCCCCCCCGATCACTCCCAGAACCGGTACTTTTTGATTGCCAAAAGGTCTAAAAGTCTTACCCAACAAGGTTTTAAGATTTATTCAGCTAACCCTAATTAAAGAAATACTCAAATCCTGATAAAAATCCTCTTGTTTTAATTCCACTTTTGATTGAGAAGCCAGTAAAAGTAAAGCCCAAAAAATCGCCACCTTTTCCTGTGTTGCCGAGTGACTAGAGGGCTTTTCTGCTTGCCATAAATCTAATAAATACTCAAACTCTATCTCCTTTTTCTCTAATTGAAAAAACTTTCTCTGCAAAAAAAAGTCCAGTTCCGCCGCCAATTCCGTCAGGTTTTCTTGGTGGGCTAATTCCGTGATAATTTGTACCGCTTCCCGTCGGGATTGGGGACGGGGTTTCGGGACAACTACAGGCAGTTTCGGTAAAGCTTCAATCTCTAGGGCAATCTGTTGTAATTGAGTGATTAACTCCTGCAAAGTTACCCGTCTTTTTCGCGGTGGTGGGGCAGCAGTACGACGGCGAATATGATTTTCTAGATAACGGGGTAAAGTTCTTAATTCCCGTTCTAACTCGCTAATTTCCTCATCAATCAGACTTTCTTCTTGCTGGTCCAAAGACAATCTTTCTAGGGTATCAGCCTTAAATAAAACTAACATGGAAGCCCATAAAAAAGCCTGTCCCGATTGGGGTAAATTAGCCTGGGCCATGGCTAAATCTAGATCATTTAATAACCCCAATTCTGCCAAAAAGCGATCGATCACATCGATAACCTGCACATCCCAGGGGTCAATTTCTCCCTGTTCCGCCATTTCTAAAAGAGAGGCGATCGCATCACTGGCCGAGGTGATAGTCATGATTGTAGAATCTTGTAGGATCTCAAAGGATAGAATTTAGCAAGCAAAACCATGGACATATCGATCGCTGACCTGCGCTTGGACTACAATCTTGAAGAATTGCTAGAGTCAGAAACATCTGCCGATCCTTTCATTGTATTTAAACAATGGCTAGAACGGGCGGTATCTTCGGGAAGATTGGAACCCAACGCGATGACTTTAGCTACTATTTCCCCGGAGGGTAAACCCCGGGCCCGCATGGTATTGTTGAAAGACTTCGATCCTCGCGGTTTTGTTCTCTTTACCAACTACCACAGCGCCAAAGGACAGGAATTAATCGCTAATCCCAATGCGGCCCTAGTGTTTTGGTGGGGAGAATTGCAACGGCAAATTAGGATTGAGGGAACTGTAGAAAAAATCAGCGAGGAGGAATCGGATAATTACTTTTTTGTCCGTCCCTGGGAATCTCGTTTAGGGGCCTGGGCCTCTAATCAAAGTGAAGTGATTTCTGGGCGGGATATCCTCGAAAAACGCCTGGCAGAACTAAAAGAAGAATATGCTGGTCGTGAAGTTCCCCGTCCTCCTCATTGGGGCGGTTTTCGCCTAATTCCTAGTTTAATCGAGTTCTGGCAAGGTCGCCCCAGTCGTCTCCACGATCGTCTCTGTTATTATCGTCAAGAAGATGGCAGTTGGCAAAGGCAACGTTTAGCCCCTTAGTTTGATCTTGACACCTTGTATTGGCAAAATAGCTCGATGCTAATTCAATTTGTCATTTTAGTCTTGAGATAATATTAGGTCGATTTCTTTTCCCAACCCGCGCTTCCCTTAGCGATCGGGTTGGGCTATTATGCCATTTGTAGAAAGGCAATCCGTCCGCCCTAAAGTTTCAGAAAAACGATAGAATTGGAAGGGTTTTTGTTTGCATCCTTCAAAAATAACTAGAGAATTAATATGGCCATCAATAAAGTTGGACTTCGGGAAACCTTAGAAGCATTGCGGGTTGAACTGAGTAAATCTATCTTAGCCGCTGAGGGTGAGCAGATTCGCTTTGAAGTGGGTGAAATTGAATTAGAGGTTCAATTTGTGGTTGAGCAGTCGAAAGAAGGCAAAGGTGGGCTGAAATTTTGGGTAGTAGAAATGGGTGGGGGTGTCACCAATAAAGATACGATAACCCATAGAATTAAAATTCCCCTTAAACCCTTTGGGAAAGATAGAAAACCTGTATTGACAGGAAGTGATGATATTCCCGATTAGAATTTTATACCCCTAGGGACGCAATGCTTGCGCCCAAAGCAGTTAATTTGTAGGATGGGTTAGCGAAGCGTAACCCATCGCCATCCCAGAATAATACGTTACATCAATCCGATAAGTTATGGCCCAATTCCAACCCGATCGCGCTTTAGAAATTGTTGCCCCTAAATACGGCACTGCCTATCGAATTGGGGGACGTTTACTCTTGACTTGTCGGCATCTATTTGATAATAGTAACAACTGTAAAGTACGATTTAGATCAGCATCAAACTATTCTGATAAGCAAGACATAGACGCTAAAGTAATTTGGAAAGCACCGGATAATATAGATATAGCTTTAGTTGAATTACCAGAAACTATCGAAACTCGTGATCCTGTAGATTTTGGGTTGTTACCTGATGCGAGTAGCACCCAAAAAGTTAAATTTGACTGTTTGGGCTTTCCTCTATTTTTACGGTATGCTGAAGATGATAAAAACTACGCCACGGGGTTACATATTGAGGGAACTATTAATGTGGCTAATCGTGTTCCTCATAACCGTTTGTTATTAAATATTAAAGATAGTCAAGACATACAACCCACCGATGAACAATTAGAAAGATTAGCAGAAGATCAGTCACCTTGGCAAGGAACATCGGGGGCGGCGATCGTTTGTAATGGGTTAGTAATAGGGGTACAATCAAGACATCCTATTAGAGATCGTCCGGCATCTTTAGAGGCTGAATCTTTGGCAAGAGTTTATGACAATCCCGAATGGTGTGAGATATTAGAAAACCATGATATTGACCCTGAACCTAAACCCGTTATTTCAGTTAATCTTAACACTCGTTCCTATCGAAATCAAGCCCCTCCTAAACCGAGTTATTTTGTGGAACGTCCAGAGGTTAGTATTAAATTAAAGGAACTTTTGTTATCAGAAGAAACGGCTAAAACAGGAACCTTAGTGATTAGTGCAATTTATGGTTTAGGAGGTATTGGTAAATCAACTTTAGCGGCGGCATTAGCACAGGATCAAGCGGTTCAAGCTTATTTTCCTGATGGTATTTTCTGGGCAACTTTAGGTCAACAACCGGATATTTTATCCTTTTTGTATGGGTGGATACAAGCGTTAGGGGATTATGACTTTAAGCCGACGGGTGTTGATGCAGCATCCTTACAATTGAGGACTTTATTAGCAGATAAAAAAGCTTTATTAGTGGTAGATGACCTCTGGAATGTAGGAGATATTGAACCTTTTCAAATAGCAGGAAATAACTGTAAGTTATTAGTTACCACTAGGGAAGTTCCCGTTAAAGGAGCAACTCCTTATAATTTGGATGTGATGACGGAAACACAATCTTTAGCCTTATTAAGAGGCTATTTAGGGAGTGAATTAACAGCAAAAGAACAAGAACAAGCTAAAAATTTAGCGAAAACTGTGGGATATTTACCCTTAGCCTTGGAGTTGGGAGCAGCACAAGTTAAAGATGGGATTACTTGGGATGAGTTACTAGAAGATTTACAGGCAGAAATCGCTTATTTAGAAATATTAGATCGAGCCGATGCAGAAGATACCCCCCATGAGGAAAAGCGAAAACATTATAGTTTAATTGCCTCTTTTAATCTGAGCTTAAAACGGTTAAAATCGGCAAGATTGCGACAATTTATCTGGTTAGGGGTCTTACCAGATGATGTGACGATTACAGAAAAGATGGCGGCGACTTTATGGGATTGTCAGGTTAAAGAAGCTAGGGAAACTTTAAGATATTTACGCGGTAAGGCTTTATTATTAACAGGGGTTTCCAGTGAGCAAATTACTAATTATCGGGTGCATGATTTGTTACATGATTTAGCCCGAAATCTGCTGCAAGCGTCTTCTCATCCTCAAGCAGATTATCAATTGCCGGGGTTAGGGTTATCAATAACTGAGGCACATCAACAGCTTTTAAGTCGGTATCAAAGACAGATTAAGAGATCCCCCCTAGCCCCCCTTAAAAAGGGGGGAAATGAGGTTAAAGTCCCTCTTTCTAAGGGGGGAAATGAGGTTGAAGTCCCCCTTAGTAAGGGGGATTTAGGGGGATCAAACTGGCACAGTTTAGAGGATGATGGCTACATTTATAATCATTTGCTCTGGCATTTGGAAAAGGCGCAACAGATAGCCCAGATTCATCTATTACTGAGGGAAGAAACCGCAGAAGGTCATAATGGCTGGTATAGTCAGTGTGAAAAGGAAGGGAAAACTGCTGTTTTTATCAAGGATATTGCTAGGGCGTGGCAGTTGGCGGAGGAGCATTTTAGCGAGAACAAGAGTGAGTTTATGGGGTTACAGGTTCGTTATGCTTTGATTACGACTTCTCTTAATAGTTTGGCGGGCAATATTCCAGCAGAATTAATGTCTTTACTGATTCAGCATGAAATCTGGACACCAGCGCAGGGATTAGCTTATGTGAGGCAAAATCAAGATGATGGGAAGCGAGCCGCAGGATTAAGGTTAATTACTCCCTATCTTCCCCCCACTTTATCTTAAATGTCGGGTGAAGACCCTCAGTTTCACTGACGGGATGAAACCCGACCAATATAGAACAGCGAAGCACCAATAAATCCTTGACAGTTTTGTGCTGGATATGTTAG
>VYLI01000070.1_pt1 | contig 27999 bp, 25 predicted proteins | sample 5109511 | NCBI WGS metagenome assembly VYLI01 (sample SAMN12291808, study PRJNA351875) | freshwater metagenome | isolation source: freshwater lake | place: USA: Michigan, MSU1 Lake | collected 2011-08-19
GAGATAACACTATCAATTCGGCTTTATTAGTTGATAATATCAAGCTTACCAATATGGCCAAAGTTCCTGAACCTGATACTCTTTTGGGACTATTATTAACTCTAGGATTAGCCATCAAGTGCAAGCGCCAGAATTGTTAACAGTCCCAGGAAATACTAAATAGACATCTCCAAAAATTATAACCCAGTCATAGCTTGCTTTTGATCTGTGTACTAAATAAATAGTTCAATAGCCAAAATGTATATCTATCGTTTCTAATTCAATTTTACTGAAAAAATATGAGGCAATTAAAATAATTTTTATTCGGATAGATTCCTTAACTAGAAAGACTTTTGGTCTTAAGATAATATTAGGTCGAGGTCTAATGAAGAAAGTGACGGTGATTGATTAATGCTAAATTTTACATTATGCTTAACAAATTGCTTCTGGGGTTCACCGTTAAAATTTACATTACTTCCTTCCTATCAGGTAAATTTTTGGAAACAAGAAGAAGGTTGTAGTTACCAACAACCATTTGCATCTGTAACTGATGTTTATGGAATAACTGGAAGACCATCAGTATTAAATATTAATAATACTACTAATTTTGAATATCTCTTGTTTTACTATCACCCACAGACATCTAAAATTTGTTTTCAAGTGTCCCATTCTTACGGTTAGGTAAAAGTCAACAACCATGAGTGCTAAATTTTGCTTATTAATCCCCTCAAAAATCTTGCGAATTGAAAAGCATTTTGGGCAAAAGCTAGATTCATGGCTGGCGGAAGCTGAGGCGGCAAATATTTCTAATTGCGGTCTGTCTAATTATGCTCTATATAGCTTGTCAGAATTTCAGAAACATCCAGAGGTTAATTTAAATTTGCCAGATAATATCGGTGATCGCTATTATGTAATAGATTGGGGATTTTATTTTATGTCTGATGCTATCCTGAGAGATTTTTTATCTTGGCTGGCACAAATCTATGTTTATGGAGAAGTGGGAATATTAACATACTGGTCAGATGAACTTAGACGTTTTCCTGCAATTAAAATCACTAATAAATTGAATAATATTAATGATTTATCCGTTAACAAGTTACCTTTAGATGAACTCTTGTTTTTTTCATTAGGAAAAGTCAATGAAACTAGCTGAATTACTTCCTTTAAGCAAGGAACAAAGACAGACACTCATTCGTAATTATCAAATTCTCCGACAAGAAATCGATAAGATTGGTAAAGAGTATGAACAAAAATCTTATGAAGAACTGTTAAGCAAAAATGAACCAACAATTTTAACGGTAACAACGGCTGCGGGTTTCAAACTAACCTTTGTTGCGGAAGCTTACCATTTACAAAAAAATGGGACAATCTGCTTTTGTATTGATGCTGATGGTTTACCAACCCTATTGGGCATCAAGCCATCCTACAATTTCTACAAACGTTCTGATGACTCGGTGTATTACTAAATTAATCCTTTTCTTTCCCAGATGAACAGCCTAATATTATGTCTGGTTGAATAACCGTGATATTCCCAAGGCGCAAACCTGGCACCCCTTGCATCTGCATTGGCGATTGCGTCTTGTTCCACCTTCAAACAATATCCTTCTCCCCTTGTGCCATGCTCCCCACGGCAGCCAATTGATTTTTTCAGCAAACCCTAATTATGGATGCTTTTACCGATAAGCTGTACTGCATTGAAACTGCCCAGAGGAAATTTTAGTACAAATGCTCAAACTTGCTCTTTTGCAGTTCTGGCGCTTCCCCCCCTCCGATACTTTTTATACTAAATCCAGTTATTAAAAACTGATTATTTATTCCCCCTTTTGCATGAGTGCCTGTCCTCATAAGTAGCCTATACTCAACGGATTTAGTATGACTGCTGATTCCTGATGGCTGCCTCCTGTCCCCTGAATAATCCCGCAGTTTTATATTTTCTTTAGAGATGGGCTGTCCCAAAACCTGCTCAGAGCGGCCAAAAGTCAGAAAATAGAAATAAAGGTGCGATTGGAGAACTTGAGCAGCGATCGCACACATCAGCCGCCATTGGAGAAAGATAAAGTTATGGCAGATAACTACAGAAGTCGCATTGTTACCCAAGGTACCCAACGCAGTCCTAATCGGGCCATGTTAAGAGCGGTAGGTTTTGGGGATGAGGACTTTAGCAAACCAATCATCGGCATCGCTAACGGATTTAGCACCATTACCCCCTGTAACATGGGAATTAATGATTTAGCAATGCGTGCCGAAGCAGGAACCAGATTAGCGGGGGGAATGCCGCAACTTTTCGGGACTATTACCATTAGTGACGGGATTTCCATGGGAACAGAAGGGATGAAATATTCTCTCGTTTCTAGGGAAGTAATCGCCGATTCCATTGAAACCGTCTGTAATGGTCAAAGTCTCGATGGAGTCCTCGCTATCGGGGGTTGTGACAAAAATATGCCGGGGGCAATGATTGCCATGGCCCGGATGAATATTCCCGCTATTTTCGTCTATGGTGGCACGATTAAACCGGGGCGCTACAAAGATTGCGATTTAACCGTAGTCAGTTCCTTTGAAGCCGTGGGACAGTACAGCGCCGGTAAAATCAGTGAAGAAGACCTCATCGGAATCGAACGCAACGCTTGCCCCGGCGCCGGTTCCTGTGGTGGAATGTTTACTGCTAATACCATGTCTTCCATTTTTGAAGCCATGGGGATGAGTTTACCCTACTCCTCGACCATGGCCGCCGAAGATGCGGAAAAAGCCGATAGTACTGAAGAATCGGCCAAGGTTTTGGTCGAGGCGATTAGAAAACAGATTCTACCTAGCCAAATTTTGACCCGTAAAGCCTTTGAAAACGCTATTTCGGTAATTATGGCGGTGGGAGGTTCCACTAACGCCGTGCTGCACCTTTTAGCCATTTCCCGCACCATCGGGGTAGAATTATCGATCGATGATTTTGAAACTATCCGGCAGCGTGTACCGGTTATCTGCGATCTTAAACCCTCCGGGCGTTACGTTACCGTGGATCTACATAAAGCCGGCGGTATTCCCCAAGTGATGAAAATTCTGCTGGTTAATGGTTTACTGCACGGGGATGCTCTCACCATTAGCGGTCAGACTATCGCCGAGATTTTAGCCGATATTCCCGACCAACCGCCGTCAGACCAAGACGTTATCCGTCCTTTTAGCAATCCTGTCTATAAAGAGGGTCATTTAGCCATTTTAAAAGGAAATCTGGCCACAGAGGGGTCCGTGGCCAAAATTAGCGGCGTGAAAACTCCGGTAATCACCGGGCCCGCCAGGGTGTTTGAGTCGGAAGAAACCTGTTTAGAGGCAATTTTAGCCGGAAAAATTAAAGCCGGGGATGTGGTGGTTGTCCGTTACGAGGGACCAGTAGGCGGACCGGGTATGCGGGAAATGTTGGCCCCCACTTCGGCAATTATCGGCGCCGGTTTAGGGGATTCCGTGGGATTAATTACCGATGGTCGTTTTTCCGGGGGAACCTACGGTCTGGTGGTCGGTCACGTCGCTCCAGAAGCGGCAGTAGGTGGTACAATTGCTCTAGTAGAGGAAGGGGATCAAATTACTATTGATGCTCGTCAGCGTCTCTTGAGTTTAAATGTATCTGAGGAAGAATTAGTCCGTCGTCGTAACCATTGGCAACCGCACCCCCCACGCTATAAAACGGGAATTCTCGGCAAATTCGCTAAGTTAGTCTCCTCTAGCAGTCTCGGCGCTTTAACGGATCTAGACCTGTTCTAAAAGTATAAATAGGAATGGCGGTCAATTGCGATCGCCAGTTCCCCCACTGCCCACCGAACAATCCCACTGATAACTGATAACTGATAAGACTGACGGATGCAATTGTTAGAGATTGATGACTATGACCTATCTATTTACTGTCTATCGAGCGCTCGAATGCCGTCCGGATACCTATCGGGACTGGTATGACCAAGGCAATATTTTAAGAGAAAGAATGGACTATTTTGGAGCCTTAATCAGCTACGAAAAAGCCTTAGAATATTATCCAGATGATTATTGGGCATGGTACAAAAGGGGTATGATACTAGAAGACTTGGGAATGTATGAAGAAGCCGCTCAAAGTTACTCTAACGCCGCACAGGTAAAGGATGATAACTATTGGGCTTGGTACGATCAAGGTTGTGTTTATCTACAAGAATTAAAGGACTACCAAAAAGCGATCGCTTGTTTTCAACGAGCCTTAAGTCATAGTCCGGGGGACTATTGGGCAGCCTACCGGCAAGGAGAGGCCTATCGATTGCTCAAAAATTACGAACGCGCTATCACTTCCTATGATCTGGCCCTAGGGGCGCGACCCCGGGATTATTGGGCCTGGTATCGTCGCGGCGACGCTTTCCGGGATTGGGGCAATCCCCAAGAGGCTTTATTTAATTATCGTACCGCCCTCGATATCCGACCGCAAGATTACTGGTCCTGGTATCAACAGGGTGTGATCCTACAGGAATTACAGCGTTTAACAGAAGCGATCGCCTGTTATGAAGAATCGTTAAAAATCGATCGAGATGATCGCTATGCGTGGTATAATTCCGCCTGCTGTTATGCCGCCCTCGGTCAACAACAAAAAGCGATCGACTGTTTACGGGAAGCTCTAGACATAGAACCGGATATTTGCGGCGAATTAGCGCGTAATAACTTTGTTTTCGATGGTTTAAGGCAAAATGAAACCTTTAATGACCTCTTGAGTTGCTATTCCCCCAGCTAAAATCCTTTTGACTCGATCGCCTCGATTCAGTACCTAGGGTTTGCTGAAAAGGTTTTTTGTGGGGTGTGGGGTTTTAGGCATTTTCAGGGAAAAAGTGCCTAAAATTTCCCCCCGATTGCTCCAATATCTGGCACTTTTTTGACGGCAAAAAAGCCTAAAGATATTAGCCAACAAGGTTTTAAGATTTATTTAGCCAGTCTGGATTAGCTACAATTGCAATTAGAGACAAATTATTGAGAATCTTATGCGAGAACTAGACAGAGACAAAACCATCGAACAACTGAACGAAATCATGGAATTTGAACTAGCGGGAGTTGTGCGTTATACCCACTATTCCCTGATGGTGACAGGGCCCCATCGCATCCCCATCGTCCAATTTTTCCAGACTCAGGCCACGGAGTCCCTCACCCACGCGCAACAAGTTGGGGAAATTCTCACCGGTTTAGAAGGTCATCCTAGCTTAAAAATTGCCCCAATCGAGGAAAGCTATGAACATAATATCAAAGCAATCTTGAGTGAGAGCCTCAATCATGAGAAAAAATCCCTTGATTTGTACAAAGCACTCCTAGAAACCGTCGAAGATGCCAGTATTTACCTAGAAGAATTCGCTCGCGGTATGATCGGACAAGAAGAATTACACAATCTGGAAATTCGCAAGATGCTGCGGGATTTTGCTTAAGCTAGGATCAAAGTTAGAGTTTATCGACTAGCTTATGAATCTCAGTTCCGCTTTACCCACTTTTATTATCACTCTCCGGGAAGGTTTCGAGGCCGCTTTAGTGGTGGGAATTGTCCTCGCTTGTTTACAAAAATCGGGTCGATCGCAACTTAACTCATGGGTGTATCGTGGTATTGGTGCCGGAGTAGTCGCTAGTGTTTTGGTCGGTATTTTGCTAGGGGGAATCCTTTTTCAAGTGGATGCCTCTCCTAGTCCATTTGTACCAATGCTCAAGGAATTACTGGCCGCCACTTTTGGACTGATTGCCGTTTTGATGTTGAGTTGGATGTTAATTTGGATGACTCAACAGGCCAAATATTTGAAATCTGAGGTAGAAAATGCGGTAAAAGCGGGTTTAAAATCGGAAAATGGGGCAGGAAAAGCGATTTTTCTGCTCGTTTTTATCGCTGTCTTGCGGGAGGGATTTGAAACAGTTCTCTTTATCCTAGCCCAATTCCAAAAAGATTGGCAGCTACAAACCTTCGGTGCGATAGCGGGGTTAAGTGTCGCGACTTTGTTGGGAATTCTCCTATTTGCAGGGGGAGTAAAAATTAATATCCGTCTCTTTTTCCAAATTATGGGGACTTTCCTACTCTTAATCGTTGCGGGATTACTCATCGGTGTTTTGAAACATATCGACGCAGGAATCAGTCTTTTAAGTGAAATTGACCCTTTTTATCAAAATTTCTGTCCTTCTCTCCCCTCCTCCTGTCTTCTCGGTTTTCAAGTTTGGGACGGTTCCCAAATTTTGAGTGATCGCACTTTCCCCGGACTCCTCCTCAAATCCCTGTTTGGTTATCGTCAAAACCTCTATATTAGTCAAATTGTTGCTTATATCCTCTTTTTACTGCTTATCGGTGGCCTCTATTTCCAAAGCTTACGACAACGTCCTCAAACAGTGATCAGTAAACAGTAATCAGTGATCAGTAAACAGTAATCGGTAAACAGTGAAAAGATGGCAAGAAACTGCTATTTAGGGTTTGCTGAATAAAGCTAAAAACCTTGTTGGGTAAGACTTTTAGACCTTTTGTCAATTAAAAAGTACTGGATATGGCAGTGATCGGGGGGGAATTTAGGCACTTTTTCCCTGAAAATTAGGTAATTGGCCACCTCAAAACTGGTAAAACCCCACACCCCACACCCCACACCCCACACCCTACCCCCAGGGAAAACTTTTTGCCGCAAACCCTATTTAATACTGCTCACTTAACACATACTGCACACTTAAAAACTCAAATCTGATAACTGATAACTTACCCACTGATAACTGATAACTGATAACTGATAACTGATAACTGATAACTGATAACTGATTATGACTACTTGGCAATGTGACGGTATCCCTAAAGATGGTAAACCTTATACGCAAGCGATTGCGGGAGGTCATGAACCCTGCGAAAATACTACTCCTGATTGTCCTATCTGTGGCCTGCCTAGGGAAGCGATGGATCCCGTAACAACGACGGTTAAAACCACGGTTGTGGTCTCCCCGGGTGCTACAACTAGAGTCGGCCAAAAATCTAACTGGTTACTTCCCTTCGCTTTGATAATTACCGCTTTAACCGCAGGTTTAGGGGGTTGGAGTCTATTGCAAATGCTCATTCCCAAACCCGATACTCCCCAAGTTGTCGGGGAAGAAACCCCAAACAAGCAACCCAAGACAACTTTTGTGAGTAATACGGCTAAAAATCCCGATTTATTTAGCCAAGGTGAGAAAATACTGCTTAATTCCACTCCTAACAAAGAAAAAGGCGCAGCGGCCTTTAAAAAGGAAGATTGGGCAAATGCGATCGCAGCTTACCAACCAGCAGCCACTCCCCAAGCAAACGACCCGGAGGGCAAAATCTATTACAATAACGCCAAAGCTAGACAAAAAGGTAATCAAAATACTATAGCCGTCGTTGTCCCCATCGCTAACGACCCCAACAGTGCCAAGGAAATTCTCCGAGGTGTGGCCAGGTATCAAGAGGAGTTTAATAATTCTAATCCTGGTAATCCTTTGGAAATAGTCATCGCTAATGATGGCGGTGGGTTACAATCAAAAGCGATAGCCGATGATCTGATTCAATCCGGTCAGGTTTTGGCAGTTATGGGCCACGGAATCGATCCTTTTAGTCAAAAAGCGATTGAAAGTTACGAAAAAGAAGGATTAGCGATTCTTTCTCCCCTGACTACCAGTGTTAGTCAAACGGGAAAATCAACCCTGAAAACTATTCCCCTTGAGGATAAGTCTCAGGAAGTTTTAGGTAGTTATCTGGAAGCGGTGGCCAAAACTTTGGCTAATTATGCTAGTAAGCAAGAGAATTCTCCGTCAGTGGTTCTTTTTTATAATTCCGATAGTCCCTATAGTCAAAAATTAAGGGATTCCTTTGCTAAAGCGATAAAAGAACCGGGAGGCAAGATAGTTAAGGAAATAGACACCACTAAAGCCAATTTTAACCCCAAAACCGCCATAGATCAGGCCAAAAAAGCCGGCGCTAGGGTGGTATTTTTGGCCCTGAGTAAAGACGGCGATCGCATAAATCAAGCCGTGGCTATTGCCCAAGAATCGTCAGGAATGCTCTTATTAGGCGGAAATGAACTTTATACACCCGATATCCTTATTCAAGGAGCAGATAGCATCGACGGATTAGTTCTAGCAGTGCCTTGGAGTTTCCAAGCAACGGATCCTTTTGCCAAAGATGCGCTGAAAAGTTGGCGCGGTCGCGTCAGTTGGCGTACTGCTACCGCCTACGATACCATGAAAGTATTAGGAGAAGCGATCGCTAAAAGTTCTGACCGTGCTACTGTAGTCGAAACTTTAAATCGAGGAATCACCTTGCAGGGAAGCACCACGGATTTTAACATTTTTAATCAAGTTCCCCTGGTGCGCGCTAATCGCGGCAATGAAGGGCCAAAGGGTTCTCAATATCAGTTCGATCCTATCTAAAATAGATAATGTGATGTCGAGGAGTAGAATCAAGTCTAATTTTATGAAGAATATCTTACCCATCCTAGCTTTATTAATGTCCGTGTCGGGAATTGCCGTGTCTTTGGGACGGGAGGAAGTCCGATGTCATCTCGGTTTAGAATCGGCAGCCTGTCCCCAGGAAGAACGAAACATCAGTGAAGACACCCCCCCAGATACCCCCGCAACTACCCCCGCAACTACCCCAGAATCTCCCCGGATAGAAGAAACTCCCGCGGAAACAACCCGTAATAGCGAAGCTTCCCCTGAAGTTTCCCCGTCTCCTGAAAGCGAAACCCCAGTAGAATTCACTCCCATCCCGGAAAATAACCCCAGTCCAGAAGTACCCCCCGAAAATCCCCCCACCTCAGAAACCAAAGCGGTGGAAAAAACTCCAGATGCAGAAAAAAGTCCCGATGTCAATCCATCCAAAGAGGGAGAAACTGAAAGTATTCCGTTAGAAGTTATTCCCCCTGCACAGTAGAATCGGACAAAATCAATTTCTGGTGGGGTAGGGTTGATTCATGAATCAACCCTACAGACCCTGGACAGTAAAATCGGACAAAATCAATTTCTGGCTGAGGATAGGCACTCATGCAAGAGGTAGTTGTACTAAATCTGGTTATTAAAGACTGATTATTTATTCCCCCTTTTTGCATGAGTGCATGAGTAGAAAACGGGTTTCTCCGAGAAACCCGTTTTCTGTGCGTTACTCAATTGTATCTAGCTTCTTTCAGCAAACCCTAACTAACAGAACTACCAACCAAATATGTTGGATTAACGCTTCTTGCGAAGTCCCATTAATCCGAGTCCCCCGAAAGCGAGAAGTCCAAAGATAGAACTGGGTTCGGGAATAGGTGCGTAGTCTTCAACTTCTCCATGAGAGACACAGTTAGTTGGATTATTAATATCGGGGCAATCTCGTGAAAAGACTTCACCAAAAGGAAGTACGTCGCCAATAGGATCGAAAGTTAAACGGAAACGACTATAAAAGCGACGTGGATCAAAGTTTAGTTTTCCAGATGTATTGTTTTTATTATAGCGTTTGGTCAACACCCCTGCTGTCAGTCCGAGCCTGTCATCAATTATTAGTTCGTTCGCATGATCAAATACTCCATTTTTATTGAGATCCCACCAAGCACGAAGATTGTATTGAGCTTGTTCAGGTCGAGTAATATTAAAAATTACATCTACCCAACTATCCCCAAAGATTACACCATCTTCATCATCAACTGGGGTAGGAAATCCTCCCAAGATACTCTTGTCATCCCCATCAGCTAATATCGTGGGTTGACCGTCAATTTCACTATCCCATTGCGCTCCCAGTCTTTGAAGAACACCTTCGTCATAACGAGGACCATCTGACGCAAGTAGGGTCTTGTAGCTATCAGGTGCATCTCCAAAATCTTTAGCCATCCCAACAATTAAAGCATCAATCTGGGTATTTCCATCGTGATTGCCTCCCAGTGGTTGAGCGGCAATTCGTACAAACTTAGCTGCTACATCGGTAAACCATCGAGCTACATAGTCCTCAGCTTTACTAGCGAGAGTCCAACCATCCTCAAATACTGAATTCAGCGTGCCGCGTACCCAGTTAATGCTATCAGATGAAAACTCTATGATGTAATCTAGGGCTGATTCGCGGTCTGACCAATCACCTGAAGCGTCAACATCCATATCAGCATAACGGGCAATCTGAGATATCACATCGACAATTTGAAATGTATTACCATTAAATCGTCCGAGAGTTAGCTCTGGTCTATCCCCCGTCAACCAATTATCATGTTGATGCTCGATGTTAAGCGTCGAAGCTGAGGGATGCTCCCATAGGTGTTGTGAAGGGGCAATATTTGCAATTTCCCATGTCAAAAAATCAATACCAGAATGATTGTCTCCAGTTTGGGTTGCTAATTCTAAGGGTATATTGTCTTCAACCCAGTCAAAATCAGCGCGATCTCCATGGGTAAAGCCGTTGTCATCGCGTTTAACAAATGGGCTACGGTGTAAAGCTTCGATCTGGGTAATAGCTGCTCCACCAGCCAAGTTCGTAACATTTTCACCAAAATGACTTTTAGTGCCAATGTTCCCTATTCGCTGACCTGGCTCCCTTAGTCCAAACATTTCTGCTTGTATCTTATGAGAGTTGAGATTAGGATGATCTATAGGTATATGCATCAGGTCATCAGCTAGGCTAGAATGAAAGGTATCGCCAGAAGTAAAGCGGTTGTCATCCATAAGAAAATGACTAAGCTCATGAGCAAAAGTAGATGAACCTTTGTTATCAGCAATAGCAAAACCATTGTTGAAGTTTGGAGTTCCTGGTGGAAGTGGATTAGTATTATTTCCACCAAATGCAAATCCACCTCGAGAAGCATAGATAGGAGGTAAAGCGTAGCCTCGAGCATCTGGAATATCATCAACATAATATTGATTTACAGTGTCAGTATTGGTGCTACGGTTTTTTCCGAAAAGCATTGATAGGCTTGGCTCTTCTGTCATACCTCCAACAGGATTGCCAGGCGGCATGATAATGCTGCTGACAATATCGTTGCCGGGGATAGTTATATTGTTTTCTTGCAGAATTGTGATGCCAGCCTGCGCGTAGATCGCATTTGCAACATCAAAATCTTGCCGTCTGAGATCTGGATTTACATTCGAGTTCCCACCTGGAGCATTCACATTATGTGTCAAAACCCTAACTAGGTTATCACTCCAGTCATAACCCCGCACATTGTCAACAGTTCCATCTAAAGCAGGATGACGTACATCCGTCCAACCAGTTCGCTCTTCGCCATTAAATGTCGGACCAGAATGCCGAAAGCTAAGATAACCTTCATTGATCATAGGAGTTCGTAAATTTCCACCTTCAGCTATGTTAGGCACAATTAAGGGTGTGATTACGCCAATCATTACACTCCAGGCAAGACGTACAGTAGTTTGAGAATTCATTGATAACCTCCTGTTAATTGGTTGAAAATTTTGAAGTTGCACTACATCGCTTAAGTTCTCGATTTGAGAAACTATTACTTATCTGTTTCCCTCAGTAACTTGACTCAAATATTTAGGTAAATCATCAAGCGATTCTAATTGACTTATAGAACAAAATGTGCTAATTATTTGCGGGTAAAATCCTAACAAAGTAGCCTCCTCCATTTCTCGATCCCGTAGTCCAAGTCAACCAACAGCCCAACAAAACCGTAATAGCAGATAGCGGAATGATACACATTCCCCCCCCCTTGAACTGTATCCTAAGATACATTTTGAAAATATTTATACTCCTCGCCGTCCTACAAAATCTGGTTATTAAAAACTGATTATTTATTCAGCCTTTTTAACTTTTTTCTCGCCTAACGGCGGGTCGATTTTTTGGAGAAAATTGAAGTATATTAAGTTTTGTTAAGAACAATGAAACTGAAACGGTTATCAGTGATTTAAAAGTATTATAATTGTATTTGTTATCCTAAATCAATAGTTTTTGCGTGTCAATAATTATGAATAGTTATCAAACCTATTTAACCATCGATCATTCTCAGAAGATTATCCTCTCTAACTTACCCTTTAAAGCAGGAACAAAGTTAGCCATTAACATTCAAGTAGTTGAGGATGAAAAGACAGAAGCAGATTTTGAAGATTTATTAGATAAAACCAAGGGAATCTGGACTAAAGGAGATGGCTTAGAATATCAGCAAAAAATTCGGGAGGAGTGGATATGAAACGATTAATAGACTCCTGTATTTTAATCGACCATTTTAATGGTATTACCCAAGCTACAGTTTATCTCAAAGCTCACCGAGATGAAAGTTATATTTCTGTCATTACTAAAGCCGAAGTTCTCATTGGTTTTGATGATGATAATTCCTTTGAAAAAGCAGCAGAGTTGTTAAGCCATTTTCCCCTGATAGACTTAGATGTCAACATCACTGATTTAGTCATTCAAATCCGTCGTGAACAAATCAAAAAAAAGGCAACTAAACAGCCTAACAAAAAGGTTATTCAATGGAAATTGCCCGATGCCATTCAAGCAGCGATCGCCCTTTACTATAATCTCAAATTAGTCACTCGTAATAGCCAAGATGTTGATCTCAATCAACATCCATTTATTGAGATTCCCTATACCATCTAACAATAAAACTGAAACAGTTATTGGTGATTCAAAAGTATTATAATTGTATTTGTTATCCTAAATCAATAGTTTTTGCGTGTCAGAACGTAGGTTGGGTTGAAGCATGAAACCCAACGCCCGCATGGGTTACGCTACCGCTAACCCATCCTACAAATAATTGTGCCTCCCTACTTATCCTAAATCAATAGTTTTTGCGTGTCAGTAATTACGAATAGTTAGGGCTTGCTGAAAAAGTACGGGCGAAGCATTCGGATAGAAAATCTACGGTTTCACCGATAGGTTATTGCCCGAATGCTTCGCCCCTACAGGACGCGGGCCGATGAAGACGCAAAGCCCTAAAACCCTTACCTTGCCTACATTTCACATTTATTCAGCAAGCGCTATTTACTTTTAGTCAAAATTAATTAACTTCTAACCCCGGAATGCTTAACTGTTCAGTTTTTGGCTGTGTTTCCCCGATATAATCCCCTTGCAACATATTAATTAAACAGCCACCAAGATGATAGGCCATATTCACGGGAACCGCGTTACCAATCTGTCGATATTGAGAGGTTAAATTACCGGTAAATTGCCAATCATCGGGGAAGGACTGCACTCGTGCATATTCTCTCACAGTCAAAGGACGAGTTTCTTGGGGATGGCATCTTTCTGTTTGGGTTTGTGCCGGACTACAGGTAATAGTTAAAGCCGGTTCATCCCAAGATAATCTTTTAGCATATCCTGTCCGTCCGCCGTGATTTTTGAGACTATTTTTCATATATTCTTTTTGAATATCCATCGGCAAATTACGCCAATTTCCTCCCGCGGGAACTAAGGACATAATCGCTTTTTTTCTTTCTTTATATTCTACTCCCAGAGAAATTGGACAATTCTCTAGAGCTTTTTTCAAAGAAATAGTATAGTTTTTATATTGGGGAAAAATGGGTTTAATATTTAGGTCTTGACGGGTGGCGATAATAATTAATCTTTCTCTTTTTTGGGGAACATCGAGAAATTGAGCCGATAAAACTTGATAAGCAGCATAATAACCGATTTCCTGTAAAGCTTGCAGCATTAATTGCAGGGTTTCTCCTTTTTTATTGCTTAATAATCCTCGAACATTTTCGGCGATAGCGATTTTAGGTTGTACTTCCTGTAAACAACGAGCAAATTCAAAAAATAAGCTTCCTCTCAAATCTTCTAATCCTTTCCCTAACCCAGCATAACTAAAAGGTTGGCAGGGAAAACCCCCAGCTACAATATCTATTTTGTCTCTAAAATCAGAAAATTTAATCTTTTTTATGTCCTGATTTATAACATTCCATTGCGGTCGATTGAGTCTTAAAGTATTAACACAATCTTGGTTAATTTCCACCATTAATTGCGTTTTTAGTCCCGCATTTTCTAAACCTAAAGCCATACCACCACAGCCAGCAAATAATTCAAGAACCGTGTAATTAGTTGGCTCAACAGTTTGTAAAATTATCAATTCTCTGGGGGATTGGTTATTTTTAAAATTGGTTAATTCATCCAGATTAAATAACCAATCAACTTGATTGATTTTCTGACCTTTGATTAATTTTTTCTTTTGCCATGTTAGTATTTCTGCGGTAGTGACACGGAGAATATTAGCGGCTTTTTGTAGATTTACCTGAGTCATAACCAATAATTAGCAACTTATCTACATCTTGATTATACATCAAATTAGCTAAACTTGATGTCGAGAAAATTTTTAGAAATATCCTTGATATAAAACATTTTCCAGTGATGGATTTGTATTATCAATATGAGTTTGTATTTTATCGATCATCCTTTGAAACACATCGGGATAATATTGAGAAGCATCCAAAAAATCTACATATTCCTGTCTGTGCAGCTGTCTTGCTTTTGAGGAGCGATACTCTTGTCGAAGATTAGCGGGAATACGCTTAGTTTTTCGTATAATTAACACATCATCAATTTGAGTAGAAATTATTGAAACTGGTGTCATATCAAGAAATTCGCAAATCAAAAAATATAAAGAGTTAGGAACGGCAATTTTTAAATCTCTACTTGTGGCTACAGCTTCCTGAAACATAGTTTTATCTAAATTAGTTTTGCACTCTGCACAAACATAGCCAAGATGAGACTCAATCAATTCATGATTTTGAAATTCTGGCTCAAAAGATGACTTTAGATATAACTTTTTGCCCAGTATAAAATCCTGATTTTTGCTTCTAATATTTGCTTGACCACCTTGACCAATATTGCCGAGAGAGGATAGGAAACTTAGTCCAGAGAAGGTATTTCTTGGACCCAATTCAAAAGAGTTATCTATTCCTTGTAAACTACGGAAAACCAGCTGCGGTAAAAATTCTTATAATATAGTATTATCTAATTTTAACTGTCCTTTCTGTCTATACAAAAAATTATCTGAACTATCAAAAATCAAGTCAAGTTCAATAAAACGCTTATATCGGTTAGTAGCTGACACTAGCTTTTCTACTGCATCTGCTTGACCAGAATTAATCGATTCTAACTCGATAATCCACTGGCGATATTTTATAATAGCTTCTTCTAAACGTTCCCGATCAGATTCTGGCAACCGAGGATTGTTAAGACAGGCAGTTATTTTTGTGTAGTGAGGACGAGAAAATTCGTTCATGTATTTTTGTTGATGTTCAAATATTAACAGGATCAATATATAATCTCTTATCTAAAATTGGTGTTCTTTGAATATTATTGACTTTGGCAATTGCTGATTCTAAACATAGCTGGTTTTCTGAAGATACAAAAAGCCTACTGCTTTCCAATACCTCGAATGCTACCTCTCTAGAAATTTGTTCTATTACCTCTTGGCTAACTTGATTATTTAAGTTGATAAAATTAATTATATCCTCTATAATAACTTTACCAAATTTATTCTTAAATTTTCTTTTTTGTCTTAATACTTTCTGGAATAGCTTGGCTTTGATACCTATTTTTTCAATAATATCAGCATTATAAAAAGGTACGCCAAGAACGTTAGATTCTTGTCCTACAATTAAAACAATTCTTGCTTGCTGCTTGCTGACTCTTGCCAGTTCTTTTAAAATGTCACCCATATCTAAACAGTATTGTACTACAGTGTAGAAACGATTACTCCTATTTGCTCTATTAGAACCAATTTCTGACTTGGCTATCTTGAGTAAATCCCATCCTAAGATTTCAGCAGATTGACGATAATTTTGATGGTAATTAAAAACATTTATATAGGGTGGAGAAGTCACAACAAAATCTATCTGATTATTTTCTAGTGGGAGAGAACGAGCATCAGATAATCCAACCCTGATCGGTTTTTGAGAGTAGGGAAGATTAGTAATTATATTGCTAAGATGTGAAAATTTTTTCTGAATAAATTCCTGAGTAATTTTATTCTTACATACATCAAGAATGATTACCAAAGCATCAAATAAAACCTTTGACCGATCCGGTAGCATATTCCTAGTATTTTGCAATTTATCTACTAAATTTTCTACTTGGTCACTGACTTCAAAAATTATCAAAGGAAATTCTTGATCGATGATATTTCTCAGGTTTTTAAGAACTTCTTTTTTTTGAGAATCATTGATAAATTCATAGGTAAGACTCATGATATAAGCAGCGGGATTAATCTCAAATCCATAAGCTTCTAGGGATAAATAACTTGCCTCTAGCAAAACAGTGCCGCTACCCACAAAAGGATCGAGGATGACCGAATTAGATGGGCAATAATAAGTTAATATAGTTTCAATCAGTTGGGGTAAAAACTGACCTCGCCAAGCAAATAAATTGGCTCTATTTTTCTCAATAATGTCAAGTTTTTCTTGGGGTATAGGTTGATCAAAATCTGGCAACTTTCAATCTCCCTCTATTGCTAAGAACAAAATTCAAGTTCTACTTTATCTAGAGAACAAACACTATAAAATGTCGGGGCTGAACCAGGTTCAACCCCTCAATATTTTTCTACTTGCGCCCCGGAACTGTATATTTAAAATTCATCGGGCCAGTATAACCAGAAATCTCCGCCAATTTCTCTAATCTTTGGGTTCCCGAATATTCTTGACCCTTAATAATCCAAGTGGGGAAACCTTTAATTCCGGCATCGCGACAAGCTTGGGGATTACCATTAACCCCTTGGGGATCGCATTCGATATAAACCCCTTCTTTTTTGAGGATTTCTCCAGCTTCCTTACCAAATAACTGTTTTTGATCGTAACAGTGGGGACACCAAAAAGCCCCGTATTCCTTCGCACCAATTGCTTTTAAATGTTTAGCCAGGGCGATTTCTGCTTTTCCCGGAACCGTGGTTACTTCCCAACCATACGGGGGTGTAGCAGCTGTCATTGGCCGGGTAATTTCTTCTTTTCCTCCTGCCACCGTGGGGGAATTTACTCCCGCATAAACCGCTAAAGTTCCCACAAAAGTAATCATTGCCACTACAACCATCGGCAGTATAATTTGTCCTAAACCTTCCCATTCGCGCCCGATAATTGTGAGAATTAATAGGGTTAAAGCGAACAAAGCCGAAGTGATGCAGTAGGGACACAATTCCTTTAATTCCGTGGCTAGAATATACATTAAATAACCACTAAATACCGCCATCGCCGTCGCCCCCGCTAACAGCAATAACCAAGTATTATTTTCTAAACTTTTGCGGAGATTTTTCTGAGTTTCCCCATTGATAAATAGAGGACTGAGGGCAAAAACCGCCATGGCCATATAGGCCAAAAAACCGAACAAACTCAAGGGCAGCCCGAAAACCGTAGCGTAGGGACTATTAAGAACACCACTACAACCAGCCCCATCACTAGCCCCGGCGGTACAGGCAGCAGCCCCTCCCGTCAGTTTGGTAATGGTTAAATAGCCGGTCAGAATCGCCCCCACGATCGAAACCCCCCCAATTAGGGGCCGGGAGTAGCGATGAATCCAAGGTACAGAACGACGACGCATAATATTATTTAGATTAAATTACAGCAGAATTCAGGAGTCAGGAGTCAGGAGGGAAATCGTTACTTAATGAGATTTTCACAAATCGAAATGTACTTTGTCGAAAGGAAAAATCCCGTAACGATATTGTGTTAATTAGGAGGTTTTCAATTCCTAAAAACTTAGGATAGCTATCCCCTGAAACTATCCGCCATTCTAGCAAGGGGTTATGTGGACAGGGGCAAAGAAGGGAGAGAATTATTAATTTTTGCCTTTTGATCGTTGATCTGCCGGGCCGTTTCCACAAATTGCGACACCCGAATCGGATCCACCGGTTCAGTAATTTTGCCATGACGCTTGAGGGAACTAGCCACGATCACCCCATCAGCAGCCGGCAGTAACCGCCCGATATTGTCCAAATCAGCCCCGCTGCCGATAAAAACCGGTGTTCCCTTGGCCGCCGCCACTGCCAGTTCCAAATCCTCAAAACTGGGGGGGCTACCGGTGGCCCAACCGGAGAGGATCACCCCGTCTGCTAGTCCCCGTTCGATCGTATCTTGCACTGCCGTAGTCAGATTAGGAGTTGCCAAGGGGCGGGCGTGTTTAACCAAAACATCCGCTAAAATTTTGACCTCAGACCCCAATTCGCGCCGATAACGCAGGAGTTCGTGGGCCTGACCCTCAATAATGCCCTGATCGGTAGCCATAACCCCCGTTAGCACATTAACTCGAATAAATTGGGCATTGACACAGGTGGCGATCGCTAAGGCACTATGGGCATCATTGCGGAGAACATTAAGACCGATCGGTAAGACCACCAGATTTTTAATGCGATCAACAATTAAAGTCATGGCACTAACCACGGCGGGATCCACCTGTTGCTTGGTAAAGGGGGCATCAAAAAAATTCTCGATAATCAAACCATCAACACCACCGGCAGCCAAAGCCGTCGCCTCCTGTTCAGCCCGCTCGATCACCGTCTTGAGACTACCACCCCAACGGGGGGAAGTGGGCAGGGGGGCGAGATGAACCACGCCAATAATCGGGTTTTTTGTCTTGAAAGTTGCAATTAAGTTCACAGCGTCTACTACTCTTAGCGTCCCCAACCAGGCGCCGCTCACCCATTTTAACAGGGTCAAGGCCTAGCCACGGGACCCAGGGGGGAAATTATTTTAACTTACTGTCAGCATTCGTCCCGAAGCGCTTAGTGCGATGGGACAGGGCTTTTAAAGGGGCGAAGTAATTCGCCCCACAGTTCCCCTCATGAATGCTGACTTTGTATATAGACAATTCCAAAAAACTATGTTATCATAAACAGGTCTTGACCACTATTCCTTAAGCGATAACCAAGCTCGACGGGTCGTGTTGCAAGAAAAAGTGTGGGTCTTAGGAACTAGGACGGATGCCTGTAGAGGGAAGGTAAGACTTGCTATCTTTCGAGGTAGAAAGCGCATCCCATTGAAGCAGGAAGCTCTCAAATCCGTTGAGAGTAGTTCACAATGTCTTAACATTAAAAGAGAAGTTTAAGATTTGGTTGATACTCGATCGCATGGGCAATAAGCCAACCATCGCTATCTCACACCTAGGCTGTGAGAAAAACCGGATCGACTCCGAGCATATGTTAGGACTGCTGGCCAAGGCTGGCTATCCCGTAGATAATGACGAGGAGTTGGCCGATTACGTTATCGTTAATACCTGTAGTTTCATTCAAGCAGCTAGAGAAGAATCCGTTCGCACCCTCGTGGAACTGGCGGAAGCTAATAAAAAAATTATTATCTCCGGCTGTATGGCCCAACATTTCCAAGATGAACTCCTGACGGAATTGCCGGAAGCCGTGGCCATTGTTGGCACGGGAGATTATCAGAAAATCGTCGAGATCGTGGAACGGGTAGAGACGGGAGAACGAGTCAAGGAAGTCAGCGCCGATCCCACTTTTATCGCTGATGAAAATCTACCCCGTTATCGCACCACTACCGAAGGAGTCGCCTATCTGCGGGTGGCCGAAGGCTGCGATTATCGCTGTGCTTTCTGTATTATTCCCCACCTGCGCGGCGATCAGCGATCGAGATCGATCGAGTCCATTGTGGCCGAAGCGCGACAATTGGCCGGCCAAGGAGTCCAAGAATTAATTCTCATTTCGCAAATAACAACCAATTATGGGTTAGACTTATATGGCGAACCCAAATTAGCGGAACTCTTGCGAGCGCTGGGAGAAGTCGATATACCTTGGATTCGCGTTCACTACGCTTACCCGACCGGGTTAACGCCAAAGGTTATCGAGGCGATCCGAGAGACCCCGAATGTTTTACCCTATCTAGACTTGCCGCTACAGCATTCCCATCCCGACATCCTGCGGGCGATGAACCGTCCCTGGCAAGGACGAGTCAACGATGGCATTATCGAGCGGATCAAGCAAGCTATCCCGAACGCGGTTTTACGAACGACTTTTATCGTCGGTTTCCCCGGAGAAACCGAGGAACATTTCAGCCATCTGCTGGAATTTGTCAAGCGTCATGAGTTCGATCACGTCGGGGTGTTTACCTTCTCCGCCGAAGAAGGTACAGCCGCTTTTGACCTGCCCAATCCAGTGCCACAGGCAATTATGGACGAACGCCGCGAAAGGTTGATGTTAACTCAGCAACCAATCTCGGAGCGCAAAAATCAAGCTTATATCGGTCAAACTGTCGATGTTCTCATCGAACAGGAAAACCCAGAAACAGGGGAGTTAATCGGGCGTTCCGCTCGTTTTTCCCCGGAAGTGGATGGCTTGGTTTATGTGACAGGGGAGGCGATTCTAGGTGCGATCGTACAGGTCCGAATTACTTCGGCCGATACCTACGATCTCTACGGCGAAATAGTCTAATTTTTCCATTTTTCTAATTTAATTCCCACAAAACAATCCCTATGACCACTGGTTTCAACAATTTAGGTTTATCCGATAGCCGTCTTCAACACCTAGAAACGCTTGGATTCACCACCCCCACCGAAATTCAATCCAAAGCCATCCCTCTCCTGTTAGAAGGCCATGACATGGTAGGAATGTCGCAAACGGGAACCGGCAAAACTGCCGCCTATTCCCTGCCTTTACTGGAACGCATGGACACCAAAAATCCTAACGTTCAAGCTTTAATCCTCACCCCCACCCGGGAATTAGCCCAACAGGTAGCCAGCGCCATCAAAGATTTCTCTGATGATCGTCGTCTCTTTATCCTGACAGTCTGTGGTGGTCAATCCATGGAACGTCAGATCCGCAGTCTGGAAAAAGGTGTCCAGATTGTGGTCGGGACTCCCGGCCGGGTAATCGATCTGCTCGATCGCAAAAAACTCCATCTAGAATCCCTAAACTGGGTAGTCCTCGATGAAGCGGACGAAATGCTCAGTATGGGTTTCATCGATGATGTTAAGAAAATTCTGCAAGCATCCCCCTCCACCCGTCAAACCGCCTGTTTCTCGGCAACTATGCCCCGGGAAATCCGCGATTTAATCGCTAATTTCTTGAAATCTCCCGTTTCTGTGACGGTTTCTCAACCCCAGGCCGCTCCTGCTAAAATCGAGCAGAAAATTTATCTGATCCCTCGCGGTTGGACGAAATTAAAAGTCCTGCAACCCCTGTTAGAGATCGAACCCCTAGAATCGGCGATTATTTTCGTCCGCACCAAGCAAACCGCGGCCGAATTAACCAGCAAACTGCAAGAAGCGGGGCAAACGGTGGATGAATACCACGGTAACTTAAGCCAAGTGCAACGGGAACGACTGGTGCAACGTTTCCGCGAGGGCAAAATTAAATTAGTGGTAGCCACGGATATCGCGGCCCGCGGTCTAGATGTGGAAAATCTCAGCCACGTTATTAACTATGATCTGCCGGATAATGCCGAAACCTATATTCACCGCATTGGCCGCACCGGCCGCGCCGGTAAAACGGGAACTGCTATATCCTTAGTAGAACCGATCGATCGGCGTTTATTACGTCAGATTGAACAGCGTTTGCGTCAACGTCTGGAATCTAGTCCCATTCCTAGTCGCACCGAAGTGGAAGCAAAACGCCTGGCCAAGCTGCAAAATCAGCTAAAAGAGGCTTTATCGGGGGAACGGATGGCTTCTTTCTTGCCTTTAGTGCGGGATTTAAGTGAAGAATACGATCCCCAAGCGATCGCGGCGGCTGCCCTGCAAATGATCTACGATCAAAATTGTCCCCAGTGGATGAAAACTGATTGGGAAGTTCCCGCACCGACGAGCAGTAAACCTGTGATTAATAAAACTCCCCGCGGTGGTGGCAATAAGTATCCTTCTAAGTCGAATAACCGTCCTTCCCTGGACAAAAAAATCGTCTTTCAAGAACGTTAATTTTTAGTTCTTGAATAGATAATTTTAAGAGTTGATAGACCGTTTTGGTTTTATCAACTTTTTTTTGTCAGGTAATTTCCCAGTACGTCGTCGAAAGCATTCTACATAATTTTATAGCTAAACTTTTGATAATTGATTCTAATCAAGTATTTGGGCTTTGTTTGACATTTTTGCTGATAATTACTATATAATTGTCTTAAATGAATAAATTTGAACATTTAATTAAATGTCAGCAGAAGTCCCTCGCTTTTAGCGACGGGATGAATGCTGACCAACATATAGACAATTCCCAAAACCTATGTTATCATAAAGGTAAATTCATGATAACAGCCATGTACAAAGCGTACAAGTTCAGGATATATCCCAATACCGAGCAAGAAATAGCCTTAGCAAAAAGTTTCGGCTGTTGTCGTTGGTTTTGGAATTATTCCCTCAATTTGTGCCAAGAAACCTATCAATCAACAGGAAAAGGATTAACTAGAGGTTATATTCAAGGACTACTCCCTAGTCTTAAAAAAGAATACGAATGGCTAACAGATGCTTATTCTCAGTGTTTACAAGTTGTTGCTTTGAATTTATCGCAAGCCTATCAAAACTTCTTTGAAAAGCGAGCTAAATTACCTAGATTCAAATCTAAACACGGTAGGCAATCAATTAGCTATCCTGCCAACGTTAAGTTTGAAGAGGACTATTTAAAACTCCCAAAGATTGGGTTAGTCTATTGTGTTCGACATCGAGAATTTGAAGGGACAATTAAAACCGTTACTATCTCAAAAAACCCAGACGGTAAATACTACGCTTCTATTTTAGTTGATGATGGAAAAGAAAGTCCTCATCCTTCCTCCGATGGAAAAGCAATAGGAGTTGACTTAGGATTAACTCATTTTGCTATTACCAGCAATGGTAGTAAATACGATAACCCTAAACATTTTGCCAAACATCAGCGCAATCTCAAGCGTAAACAACAGAAGCTATCCCGTAAAAAGAAAGGAAGCATCAACCGTCAAAAAGCTAAACATAAAGTAGCTAAAGTTCACTCTAAAATCTCAAGATGTCGTGAAGATTTTCTACACAAGCTATCCCGTAAAATAGTTAACGAAAACCAAGTTATTGCGGTAGAAAATCTCAATGTCAAAGGCATGGTACGCAATCACAATTTAGCTAAAGCTATTAGCGATTGTGGTTGGGGAATGTTTTGTACAATGCTTAAATACAAGGCAGAATGGGAAGGGAAAACATATATCGAAGTTGATAGATTTTTTCCTAGTTCTAAGACTTGTAATGTCTGCCTAAATCAAGTGGGTAGTTTGCCACTTGATGTTAGAACATGGACTTGTGAGCATTGCAAAACAATCCATGACCGGGACATAAATGCGGCGATAAATATCAGAGATGAAGCCTTACGGATATTGTCGTTAGGAACTAGCGATACTGCCTATGGAGGGGATGTAAGACCAAAAGGTGGACGCAAATCCGTCTTGAGGCAATCCCCCGTGAAATAGGAAGCTCTCAACTCCGTTGAGAGTAGTTCACTATGTCGAGTTCGTCAGAACCTTATCGTGGGAGGGTACAAGCTCAAGGAGACGATATCCAGCAAGAGGCAGGATTCTAAACGTAAAACTAAAAACGCCCGTGTAGATATTGAAATTCGCAGTGGTCTTACCTTTATCCCTTCGCCCCAAACAGAATGACAACGATGCTTAGAAGAGTACAACAATTTTTAGACTCTGGCGATAGCGATAACGCTAGAGAAGAAATTGATAGAGCTTTCGGCAATCTGAGAAGGGTGGATAGTCATGTTAGAGAGTTTGCAGATCTGTTGGCACTGGGATCGATCGAAGCTTCAGAAATCGGCTTAGGAGTATTGGGACGTAAGCTTCTACAGAATGACAGCGAGATTAACAATGAGGTTGTTTGGTTATTTATTGCGTCAATTTTATCTCGCAATAGTATTCCCCCTGATAGTCCATCTAGAATCAGCCTACTTGTTCTTACCGCTTCTGTCAATAGTTGGGAATTACCAATTTTTGCGCTTCTTGCCCCTGCCCTCGACGCTTTTTTTAAAGTTAGTCTTGCGGACGGAACCCCTTTAATTGCCGAACAAACTTTTGATTTTTTGGCCACTTGGGGAAGAATTTATGCGAAAGCACCTCATGTCAAAACGCAGCTTCAAGAACTTCAATCTCTTAGTAATAATCTATTAGAGCAAGTAGATGACTCAGAGTTAAAAGCTGAATGGTCAGAGGGAATTAATATATTTTTTGAAGAAGCCAGTACAACCAAATATTCCGATAGTAATGTTTTTTCTGCTGGTGAAGAATTAATTAAAAAAATTTATAATACTCAAAGTTTACAGCGCAATACAGAAGATAAGAATTTGGCAGAGACAAAAGACAAGTTACTCCGATTAGTCACTTCGTCTCTTGCTACTATTTCAACAGTTCTTGATAGTCATGGAGTAATACTAAATCTGGTTATTAAAAACTGATTATTTATTTCCCCTTTTGCCTCTTGCCTTTTGCCTGTTCTGATATGTAGCGCATACTCAACGGATTTAGTATTAACCCTATATACTTTTGACTTTTTTATACTGTTCTGTCACGGCGGCATTTAATAGATCATCTTTAAAATCTCTGATTAATTTAATTACTAAATTATAAATACTGATGTATTCTTCATAATCGATAGTTAAATACTTGCCATGAGCAATTTTATTTCTTTGGGTGAGAAGTTGTTCATCAATAGCTTTCTGCCGCAGTTGATATTTACTATCATCAATTCCTAGAATAGTACAGATATCAGTGAAAACTTCAAAATTGAGATTAGATTTGGTGTTAATAATATTTTCGTAGGGTATAGAAGCTCTATTTTCTAGGTTATCAAGTAAATTTTTGATCATCTCTTTTTGTAACTTAAATTTATTGGTTTTTATTAACTCATTTATAGATTTTCTAGAACTAAGAGCAACGAAACAGTAATCCAGTTCATGATAATTTAATCTTTTTAAGGAAACAAACTGCAAATAACATTCTGCTGCATATTTAATAAAACCTTCCCAATGGGCATAGATAGTGGTTATTCCGGCTCTAATTAATACATCTTGCTCAGTTCCTTTTTGTCGAGGAATTTTAGTTTTTAAAATACTAAGTTCTCTGATTCGCCATGCCATATCTTCATCTAAGTTTTTCTGGAGAATTTCGATAGTTCTATTATCTTTACTCATTACTTTTTAAAATATTTTTTGCCAAATTCAATCATTTTGTGCATTCTAGTTCTAGCTCTCGATCCTGTACCGATGTTAGAAATAAAGTCAGATTCTGACCACATTTCCTGAATTTTTGTTTTTAGCAGTTCAATATCTTGAGTGGAGTAATCATCAATATTTTCTCGTAATCCTGTGGTGATCGCTTCATAAGCAGAATCGAGAAATTTCCCCTTGAATCTTGTTCCATCATATTTGGTAAAAGTATCTTCATTCGTCGCTTCAGCAAGCAATGAAAACATTTTAGCGAATTTTTCTTGCTCTAACACACGATCAAAAGTGGTGGAATTGCATAATTCTATCAAATAGTCAGTCAAATATTCATTAACCTCTTTTTTGTTCAATGATGTTGGACCAAATGTGGGAGAAGACAGGGCAAAATATTTGAGAATTAGTTCCAAGTCGTAGCGTTCTTGTCTTAATCGCTCGGATAGGGAAATACAATTTTTAAAGTCCTCATTTTCTGCCAAGTCTTCTAACCAATTATATAAGCTTTTATCTAGCATAATCAAAAGACAATTACGCACCTCTTGATAAGATAAAAAAGAGCCACCGGTATTTAAACGATCAAAAACTTCAAACTTAGCATTTTTATCCGATTCTTTTTGGATAATCTGAACCTGTATTTTCGCTCTTTTGAAATCTATTTTTAGAGATGGGGGCAAATTATACTCTCCTTCCTCTGCACCTTCCCACATAACTCCGTTTAAGCTAGGTAATAACTTAGTACCTTGAAGCATCAGTTTCGGTTTTTTCTTAGTTTCATCGTCCTCATCTCTTAAATCGCCAACAAATTCCAAAATTGTTGAAATCCTTTGTAATCCATCCACCAATTCCCAAACACTATCTTCTTCTCTCTGATAGACAAAAATAGAGGGAATAGGAATTCCTAATAGTATCGATTCTATGAATCGGCTTTTTTGGGCTATTGTCCAGCGAAAATATCTTTGAAAATCTGGATTAATTGTCATTTCTTTGTTATTATAAAGACTAATAATCTCTCCGATTGACATAGGATAGTTATCGGTACGAAATTCTTTAGTTTTTGCCTTAACTTCTTCTAATAAATTCATCTTATACCAGTTATCTTAATGGTGAAGTACACAGTTTTCGTTTTGGGGAGCCGGTCGTCAGGATTCGATACCAAATTAGGTTACACTTCATCTTTAGGAACAAAGCTGTAATTTTTCTATACTCAGTATAATCTCTCTATTCTACTTTAATACCATCCGCCAATTTTAAAATGAAACGCGTCAACCTCAAGAGTTGACAGAAAAAGGCTCATCCCCGCAATTGGCAAAAACATCAATTTTCAGGTGGCTAATCTGCAAAGACGCGATTTATGTCCCGATATCGCGGTGATGTTAGCTTGGATTGAACAGTCAAAAATCTTAACCAGAGAGTTAAAATAAGCCCTATTTCTCAAATTTTGGCATAAATTAACCAAAAGTACAGCCATTCCATCCCCAAAGATCACCTTTCGCCTCGGCAAATTCTAGATAAATACGATTTTTCGGTATTCCTAAATAAGCCTAAATTTCTTGACAAAAATCACTACTCATGCTTTTAGTTTGAGCAGGAGAAATAAAACCAACGCTTTTAATCTCCACATAATACACCGGCTCAAAAGTGCCAGCAAAAGTCATTTTTATCCCCGATTCTAAAGCTGTCATCACATAGGATTAGACCAGAAGATATTAAAAAGAATACACGGCTGTTTTGATATTTTGATAGTTATTATCTAGGTCTGATTCTAAGAGAATAATCGCAGTAATTCTTCTAGTCATCTCGCTTACTTCCTGCACTTCTGCGATAGTTAATCCCCGTCCTAATAATTTTTCCTCGCGATAACTTAGCCATTTTTTAATGACTTGATAACCCCCGATGGTATATTCCCACACCCGGGCCGGTATATTTTGCCAATAGGCTCGATCATTGAGATAAATATCATAGGTGGTCGTTCCTAATAATTTTCGCATTTCTGGGCTAATTACGCTCATTTCTGCGGTTGTATATTGTCTGGCGATCGCTTTTCCTTTACCCGGCATTGTCACACCATTTTTACCCCCGTGTCCCCAACCGACGTTAATAATTAAATCTCCCTTGTCTGGGTTTAAATTTCCCCCATCAGTGCAGGAAATCAAGGCGATTTTTTGCAGTGCAGGGGTCGGTTTTTTGGTGACTCCTATAACGGGGTTTTCTGTGTCTAAAAGAGAGGCGATCGCTTGTCCTAGTTCAGCAGATTTAATTAATAATTCTTGGCTCTTGGGAAGGGGAATTCTTGGGAAGTCTTGACGAATACCGTCGGCATTTTCCCGAAGATACAAGGGAGAGTATCCAATCGCTAACGAGTGCAGCCAAATTAAGGAGGCATTCTCGATATTTTCATCGATATTATTAATACCCATTTGCTTTAAGTATTGACGAGATTTTTCCGAGAGATTGGCTTTTATTTTAACAGTTGTATAACTTTCAACATTAAATAATTTATCTTGTTTTTTTGCTTCATGTTTCGCAGAAGGATAAATTAACATGGGAAATGCAACTGCATGACCTCTCATACAATCCCTAGCAAAAAGACTTTGAGTAAATAGAAATGGAATTCCTTCTGGTTGAGCAACTCCTTTAGAACGACTTAATAAAAATAAATTTTTATATGTGTATTGTACATATAAATCTGGCCTTACTCTTTTCCAAACATTAGGGGCTAAAGTAATATAACACCATCTTGTATCATAGGGACGGAAATTATATCTTTTTAGGTTATTTTCTTTAAACGAATCTAATTGATGTGCTTTTTTTCGTACAGTTTTAGCATCAAAAGACGCACTATCTCGACTTAACCCAGTTTTTAAAGTTAAAAATTCATCCCAGTCAGTTCGCCGATTCAAGTCTGAAGTGCATCACCTGAAAAGCTTGACAGAGGAAAGCTCATCAGTTAAAGTCGGATATTGCTCAAAACAAACAGACAAACTAATGAACTACTCACATC
>VYLI01000007.1_pt1 | contig 27912 bp, 22 predicted proteins | sample 5109511 | NCBI WGS metagenome assembly VYLI01 (sample SAMN12291808, study PRJNA351875) | freshwater metagenome | isolation source: freshwater lake | place: USA: Michigan, MSU1 Lake | collected 2011-08-19
CAAAAAAGATAAAGAAGAGAAAAAGCTGATCTATCAGAATCGTTTGCGGGTGACAGAATACTTTTGGTATGATCCCTTTGACCCAGAAGATTTAGCGGGACATCGCTTAGAAGGAGGCGTTTATAAATCTTTAAACCCAGATGCTCAAGGAGGGTTCAGCAGCGAAATCTTAGGGTTGGTGTTATTGCGCTGGCAGGGAATTTATGGGGATGAACAAGAGCCGATTACTTGGCTGCGTTGGGCAACACCAGAGGGGCAATTGCTCCCCACCATAGAGGAGTTGGCCGAGCAGGAAAAGCAACGAGCCGAGCAGGAAAAACTACGAGCCGAGCAGGAAAAACTACGAGCCGAGCAGGAAAAGCAACGAGCCGAGCAGGAAAAACTACGGGCTGAACGCTTGGCGGCGCAATTGCGATCGCTAGGGGTTGACATTGATGATAGTTTATGATGAGACGGGTGCATCTCAGTTTGGCAAAAATACTGAGTGTGTAAAGCTAACAATAGCTAAAATCCTTAATCTGTATGGATATACAAATGATTAGATGCACCTGTCATGCCCTCTCAAATGGAGCCGATATACCATGTTGTGATCGCCATGCTTTTGTCTATGCTGATACAACAGTAAGTCAGAAAGATTATGATATTTTTTACGCCAAATTATCTAAATACGAAGACAAAAAAACAGCTACGGGAGGATAAGGTACAATCCCAAGACCTACCCGCCAACAAATCGGATACTATCAAAGTTGTCTTACAACTGGGAAAACCGAGACCTTATCTTGGGAAACTGTGGGCATTGCTTACTCAGAATCCTTTAATTTATACCTGATAATCGCAAATTTATGAAAGCTAAAATTCACTTAAAAAATAACTGCCGAATCTGTCAATCAGAGAATTTAAAGAAAATTCTCACTTTGCCTCAAATGCCATTTACGGATGAATTTATCCTTCAGGAAGAATTAGGCAGAGAATTTAAAGCCGATATTCCTATCCATCTTTGTTTAGATTGTTATACAGTTCAAACTCAACATGATGTTGATGTAACTGACTACTATGAAGACTATCAATACTCAGTAGGAACATCAAAAACGGCCAGTAAGTTTATGGAAACTTTAGCCAAGTCCTTAATTGATAAATACTTTATCGATGACAAAATTAAAGTTTTAGAAGTTGGCTCGGGAGATGGAGGACAATTAATTCCTTTTCAAGCAATGGGGTGTAAAGTTCTCGGTTATGAACCTTCCTCGTATTTGACTAAAATTGCTGAAGATCAAGGGATTAAAACCATTCAAGGATTGTTTAACGAATCATCTATTGAAAAACTGCCTGAAGATTTTAAAAAAGTCGATATTGTGCTGTTATCCTATACCTTCGATCATCTGCCAGATCCCATCAATTTTTTGGAGACTGTTCGGGAAATACTCAATTCCGAGAAGGGAATTTTAGTAGTAGAAGTTCACGATTTAGAGAAAATTTTTGATCGACGAGAGTATTGTTTATTTGAACATGAACACTCAATTTATCTGACTTCCTCAACCGCTCAATCGTTAATGGAAAGAATGGGCTATGTAATTATTGATTTTAATATTGTTCCTGAGTCAATCCGCCGGGCAAATTCTCTGCTTTTTGTGGCTACTCCCAAAGGCTCTATTTTCGCTAATCAAGCTTTACCCAAGGTAGAACTTGATAACTTTGAGGAGCTTAATTTTTATGAAACTCAAGTCCAAAAAATCTATCAAGGAATTCAGAATCTAGATGATTATTTAGAGAAAAATAGCCAAAAAGGGAGAAAAATAGCTGGCTATGGTGCTGGTGGTCGCGGTGTGATGACTTTAGCAGCTATGAATAAGGCTCATTACTTAGAGTATTTAGTGGATAAAAAACCGAAAGGGCAGGGGATTTACTGCCCCAAATCGGAAGTTCCCGTCTTTGGTATTGAAAAACTGCAAGAATCCCCCGTTGACTATATAATTGTCTTTAGTTTCGGTTATCTAAAAGAGATTCAAGAGGATTTACAAAAATTTGGCTATTCATCGGATCAACTTCACTCGATGCTTGATGTCTTAGACGGGAAGGAAATATAATGGGACAATCTTCTCAAGAAAAAGTTATCATCCTAACTGGGGCATCGGGATTTGTTGGGGCTACTGTACTCAAACAAATCCTCAAAGATGGCAATCTTCCCTTAGTCTTACAAAGACCTTCTTCCAATCCGTTTCGACTCAAAGATTTAGAAGGGTATCCCACTTTCGTTTATCAAAGTCTAACGGATGAGCAATTAATTGAAAAAATCAAGGATTATCAGCCAGACATTCTGATTAATCTCGCTTGGCGAGGAGTGGCAGGAAAAGATCGCAATGAATTGCATCAAATCCAAGATAATCTTCCCTTAACTTTACAGAGTGTTGAATTAGCTAAATCAGTCCGTTGTTCACAATGGATTGGCATCGGGTCTCAAGCTGAATATGGGAATCCTAACTGTCAAGTGGATGAACAATTTCCTACCTATCCCACCACCCTTTATGGGAAAGCTAAATTAGCAACCTGTTGGGCAGCCTTAGGATTATGTCAAGCTTATAATATTCAAGGTTCTTGGATTCGTCTTTTTGATCCCTATGGTCCTGGGGATGACTCCTACTGGTTAATTCCCTATTTGATCCGAGAAATCGCCTCGGGCAATAGCCCTAAATTGACAAAGTGTGAGCAATTATGGGATTATCTGTATGTTGAGGATGCGGCTAAGGCGATCTTGAGTGTAGCTTATACTCAAGCAACCGGGATATTTAACCTTGGCTCGGGCGTAGCTATACCTTTGAAAGAAGTTGTAGAAACCCTTAAAAATTTTGTCGATCCCACTATTCAACCTGAATATGGTGCGGTTCCCTATCGTCCAGATCAGGTGATGCACTTACAAGCGGATATTACCCGAATCAAAAGTTTAACAGGGTGGGAACCTCAAGTTAATATCGAGCAAGGATTACTAGAAACAGTTAAAGGAATATTAAAATAATGAAAGAACAACCAATTTCTTCAGAAAACAACCAAACATTAAACCAATTAGGGCATCATTTAGTTAAATATACTAATCAGGAAAAAGGGATTCTTGATCGGTTATGTGAATCTTTTGAGGCATCCAAACTACCATTATCTCAAAGACTACAAACATTTCCTCGTCAGGTACGTCGCCAAGACATTGCTCGATTTTTGACAAAATGGGAATTTTTCAAACTTAGCCTCCCCGCTAATGGCAGTATTGTTGAATGTGGGGTTTTTGGAGGGGGTGGATTACTGTCTTGGTATCATTATTCAGCAATTTCTGAACCCTATAATCATACTCGCAAAGTAATCGGATTTGATACCTTTTCAGGGTTTCCAGGTGTTCACGAAAAAGACCTTCAAACTGGAGTTTCTGAACATCTAAAAGAAGGAGCATTTCAAACCCACAATGCGATTGTAGAAGAGATTGAATCTCTAGTTACCATTCATGACAATAATCGTCCGCTAGGACATATTCCTAAAATCGAATTAGTGGTCGGAGATGCTTGTCAAACAATTCCTCAATATGTGAGGGATAATCCTCATTTATTGATTAGTCTTCTCTATTTGGATTTTGATATTTATGAACCGACTAAAGTTGCCCTTGAATGTCTCTATCCTCGAGTTGTTAAGGGGGGTGTTATTGCTTTTGATGAGCTAAACTGTGCTGAATTTCCAGGTGAGACACAAGCCCTTTTAGAAAGCCTAGACTTGCGGATGGTTAAACTCTGTCGCCTTCCTTATGACCCCTATATTTCCTACTTTGTTAAAGAATAATGGCTCTTCTGGTTTCTGTGTGGAAACGAGGTCTATACTGATAGTTTCTTGGGCAAAATAGTCCTAAAAGTCTTGCCCAATAAGCATTTCACGATTCCATAAGCAAAAATTATCACACAAAGTCGAGAAGATCCGAATAATGACCCAAAACATCCTAGTTAATCAATTAGCTCAATCACTCCGCCTTCAGTCTTTGCGGATGGTTCATCGAGCTAATGCCTCTCACATTGGCAGTTGCTTAAGCATGGCTGATTTATTAGCTGTGCTATATGGCAAAATTCTCCGAGTTGATCCGACTAACCCAAATTGGCTAGACCGCGATCGCTTTATTCTCAGTAAAGGTCATAGTGCGGCTATTCTCTATGCGGCACTGGCTGAACGGGGATTTTTTCCCCTAGAATGGCTAGAAACTTATTGTCAAGATGGTTCTAAGTTAACTGGTCATATCAGTCATTATCTACCCGGAATAGAAGCCTCTACGGGGTCTTTGGGTCATGGTTTACCTATCGGTTGTGGTATAGCTCTAGCTGGTAAACGTGAAGATAAACCCTACCGAGTTTTTGTTCTAGTTAGTGATGGGGAAATGGACGAAGGCTCAAATTGGGAATCAATCTTATTTGCGCCTCAGCATCAACTCGATAACCTAGTTGTTATTGTGGACTATAACAAAATTCAGAGTTTTGGCACGGTCCAAGAAGTGCTTGACCTTGAACCCTTAACAGCTAAATTGCAAGCGTTTCGTTGGTCAGTGCAAGAAATTGACGGTCATAATTTCCAGCGGATTGAAGACACTTTAAAAAGTGTTCCTTTTGAAAAGGGCAAACCTAGCTGTATTATCGCCCATACTGTTAAGGGAAAAGGAGTCAGTTTTATGGAAAATCAACTGGCTTGGCATTACAAATCACCTAATGTAGAACAATTAGCCCAAGCGATCGCAGAAATTGAGGAGAGATTATGAGAACAGCATTTATAGATACTCTTTCTGAAATAGCCGAACAAGAGCCGAGAATTTGGCTTCTCTGTGCTGATTTAGGCTATTCAGTCCTAGAAAGATTTGCTAACCGCTTTCCTGAGCGATATGTCAACGTGGGAGTAGCCGAACAAAATATGATGGGAATTGCGGCTGGACTAGCAATGAGTGGCAAAATTGTCTTTACTTACTCTATTGTCAATTTTCCCGTTATGCGTTGTTTTGAACAGATTCGCAATGATGTCTGTTGTCACAATCTCAATGTTAACATTGTTGCTGTTGGTGGCGGACTGAGTTACGGTTCTCTGGGTTATACCCATCATGGCATCGAAGATTTAGCGGTCATGAGAGTATTACCTAACATGACAGTTATCGCTCCGGGAGATCCTCTAGAAGCTAGGTTAGCGACTCAAGCCATTGCCAACCTATCTGGTCCTTGTTATTTAAGATTAGGGAAAGCTGGTGAACCTCAAGTTCACCCCAGGGATCCCCAGTTTGAAATTGGTAAGGCAATTGAGTTACAATCAGGAACGGATTTGACCCTAATCAGTATCGGGGGAATGCTAGATTTAACCGTTAAAGCGGCTGAAAAACTGACGATGCAGGGTTATTCTATTCAGGTTTTGAGTATGCCGACTCTCTACCCTCTAGATGAACAATCTATCTTACAATCTGCCCAAAAGACTAAGAAGATAATCACCTTGGAAGAACATGGAATTGGCGGTTTAGGAAGTGCAGTTGCAGAAGTTCTGGCACAGTCCGGCCAATCGGTGAAATTTAAGCCTTTAAGGTTAAAAAGAGAAGCCGTGAAAACCGCTGGTAGTCAAACGGTTTTACGTTCCCAACAAGGACTTGATTTGGATGGCATTGTGCAATCGGCTCTGGCCATTCTACAAAGAGCGTATTAGCCATTTTAGAGGTGAGGCGAGAAGAATGCTAATGTAATAACTTATTGTCAAAAGAAAGTTGAAAAATGTATCTGATCCAAAAAAGCAAATTTGTTAGATTTTTGTTGGTTGGGGTAATTAATACCTTATTTGGTTATGGGGTGTTTGCCTTACTGATCTGTCTGGGATTAGATTATCGCTATTCCTTACTGATCGCTACTATTTGCGGGGTATTATTCAACTTTAAAACTATCGGGGCTATCGTTTTTAAAGACCAAAATAATCGACTACTAGCTCGCTTTATTGGTGTTTATTTAGTGATTTATTTATTAAACGCTGAATCCTTACGAATTGTCAAGATGCTAGGAATTAATATGTTAGTGGCACAAGCTATCTTAGTATTGCCTCTAGCAATTGTTTCCTATTTTTTAAATAAAACCTTTGTTTTTAGAGGAAATGGACAATGAAAAAAATTAGTGTAGTTAGTCCTTGCTATAATGAGGAAGGAAATGTTGAAGAATTATATCTTGAGACCCGCGCCGTCTTTGAGTCCTTGCCCGAATATGACTATGAACACATTTTTGTTGATAATGACTCAACAGATCAAACAGTGAAGGTGCTAAAAAACATTGCCCTTAAAGAGCCTCGTGTAAAAATTATCGTCAATGCTCGAAACTTTGGAGCTATACGCTCCACCTATTATGGACTTTTACAAGCTTATGGGGATGCGGTCGTTTTACAATTTTCTGATTTGCAAGATCCCCCGGCTCTCATCTCTGATTTTATTCGGGAATGGGAAAAAGGTTATAAAGTGGTGAAAGGAATTAAGACTTCTAGCGAAGAAAGTTCTTTATTTTATCTGATTAGAACTTTATATTACTTTTTTATTGCTAAAGTAGCAGAGGTTAAATTAACGGGGCATTTTACCGGTTTTGGATTATATGATCAGGAAGTGATTGAAATTTTAAGAAAACTGGATGATCCTTATCCCTATCTGCGGGGAATCATTTCTGAATTAGGGATAAAAAGCTCGGAAGTTTCCTATCGACAAAAGCAACGCAAAAGGGGGATTAGTAGTAATAATATTTATCGGTTGTATGATTATGCCATGTTAGGCATTACCAGCCATTCCAAAGTTCCCCTCAGACTGGCGACCATGTTAGGTTTTGCTTTGTCCCTCTTGAGTCTGCTAGTTGCCTTAGGTTATTTAATCGCCAAATTGTTGTTCTGGGATTATTTCCCTTTAGGAACCGCACCAATCATGGTCGGACTATTTTTACTCGCTTCTGTGCAACTATTTTTTATCGGCATTATCGGGGAATATATCGGCTTAATGCACATGAGAATTTTAAAAAGACCTTTAGTTGTCGAACGTGAAAGAATCAACTTTTATTAATCTATAACTGTCGAACCAATGCCCTGATTGATCATGGAAAATTTTGACTTACGCTTATCTTTATTAAGTAGGGAGGCACAATTATTTGTAGGATGGGTTAGCGGTAGCGTAACCCATGCGGGCGTTGGGTTTCATGCTTCAAACCAACCTACGTTCATCTTATATTTAATTCCACCCACCTACTTAAATACAATAGAAAACCTATCTGGATTAGCTAATCTATATATAGCGTTTTTCAGTCTAATGAGGTATAGTAAATCCATTGATAGATAGGCGTTTCAGCGTTTCAATCGGGACTCACTTCTGTGAAAACCGCTATAGTAAAATGTAGATTCTGTGTACCCCCCACTTTTCTATATCGATTTAGTCTGATTGACGATTCGATCGTAAAATAGCAACAAATCAAGAGAGTACAGGTCAAATATGCCGAAATTTGTTATCTGGGGTAGTTATTGTGAAAACGTGCTGGAAAAACGCGCTCCCTATCGTCAAGCGCATCTAGAGGGATTAAATCAACAGAAAGAACGGGGAATTCTCATTACTATCGGACCAACGGCAGATTTAAGCCAAGTTTTCGGAATTTATCAGGCAGCCAGCGAGTCAGAAGTGCGAGAATTAATCGAAGCAGATCCCTACTGGCAAAATGGTATCTGGACAGAGTACCAAGTCAAGGAATGGATTCAAGCTATCTAAGGTAGCTATCAGCTATATTTTTCTATAAGGGTGTTGTCTTAAAGCTGACAGCTTTCCTACTTTTTGTTTATCGCCATGGTTTACATCAAAAAGGTCGAACTCTCACACTTCAAATCCTTCGGGGGAACAACTCCTATACCCTTTTTACCGGGGTTTACGGTGGTTTCTGGTCCAAATGGTTCAGGAAAGTCGAATATCCTCGACGCATTGCTATTTTGCTTGGGATTAGCTACTTCCAAGGGAATGCGGGCCGAAAGATTACCGGATTTAGTCAATCACAGCTATAACAGTCAACGTCATAGCACCGAAGCGAGTGTTTCGGTGACTTTTGATATTGCCGATATGACCGGCGCAACCGATAGGGATTGGACGGTTTCCCGACGCTTAAAAGTGGCCAAGGGTGGCAGCTATACTTCTACCTACTATATCAATGGGGAAACCTGTACGGTTAGCGAACTTCACGACCAGTTAAACCGTTTACGCATCTATCCCGAAGGGTACAACGTGGTGTTACAGGGGGACGTAACCCGAATTATCAGCATGAATGCCAAGGAAAGACGGGAAATTATCGACGAATTGGCAGGAGTAGCCGAATTTGACCGCAAAATTGAGAAAACTAAGGAGAATATCGATTCGGTTAAAGAAAGAGAAGAACGCTGCCAAATTATTGCCACAGAATTGCAAAAATCTCTGGAAAAATTAGCACTAGATCGCATTAAAGCCGAAAAATACCAAAAACTCAAGGCCCAAGTCCAAGAAAAACAACAATGGGAAATTGTCCTCCATTGGCAAAATCTCCAGCAGCGCTGCCAGCAAGTAAAAGAACAAATTCAAGCTGGGGAAAAGGAAAAACAGCTTTTAACCGAGACTATCGCCAATTTATCCGAACAAATCGCCCAAAATAGTCAAGAATTAGAGAAACTCAATCAACAGGTTAAAGCTTTTGGGGAAGATGAACACCTGTCCCTGACTTCCCGATTAGCGAGTCAACAGGCCAAACGACAACAACAGCAACAACGGCAAAAAGAGTTAGAAAACCTCGAAAAAGAATCTCAGACACAGAAAACCAGACTTTTAGAGGAAATTAATCGCTACAATCTCGAATTAAATCAGATTACTGCTGAAAAAAGCCGTTTAGAAACTGCAATTTTACCCAGTCTCCTACTGACAACCCAAACCGCAAGGGAAACCCTAGAAACCCATCGTCTGCAAGCAAGTAGTCTCGCAGAAGCGTCAGAAGCTTGGGTAAAAGAACAAAGTGACCTTTCCCGCAATATTACCCGTCTTCAGGAACAATTAAACCCCTACCGTAGCCAACGGGCCCAATTGACCGAAAGATGCGATCGATTGCAAACTAATATAATAGAAGCTGGTCAACGTCTGCAAGAATTAGAGCAAGTTATTAGCACAAAAACGGAAGAAAGTCAAGAAATATTACAAAAAATTAATAATTCTGAACCCGATATCCAAAATTTAGCCCAAAAACTCACCATTGCCGAACAAAATCGCGTTATCAGTCAGGACACCCAAAAACGTCTGCTAAAGGAACAACGGGACAAACAGAGGGAATTAGATAAACTGGAAGCGACTAAGCAAGCTCAACAGGAGGCCCAGGGAACCTATGCTACTCAAATATTATTACAGTCAGATTTGCCCGGAATCTGCGGATTAGTGGCACAATTAGGCGAAGTAGAGGAACGTTATCAAATTGCTCTTGAAATCGCAGCCGGAGGTCGTTTAGGTCATGTAGTCGTCCAAGATGATAGCGTTGCGGCTGCCGGAATTGCCTTGCTAAAACAGCGTCGCATCGGTCGGGCCACTTTTTTACCCCTGAATAAAATTCGTCCTCCCCGTCCCCAAGATATTTCCTCTCTGCGTCATGCGCGGGGTTATCTAGATTTAGCGGTGAATTTAGTTAAGTTTCAATCCCAGTATCGGGAGGTTTTTAACTATATTTTTGGCAGTACGGTGGTTTTCGAGGATATAGACTCTGCACGTTATTATATTAATCAATATCGCATCGTTACTTTGGATGGCGAGTTATTAGAGATGACTGGCGCTATGACTGGAGGCAGCCAACCGACGCGATCGGGGCTGCGTTTTGGTAAAATTTCTCCGAAGGAGTCTAGTGAAGCGGAATCTCTACGGGAAAGATTAGCAGAAATCGATCGCATTCTTACCCGCAACGAAGAAAAAATTACCCAAGTTAATAATCTTATCAGTCAGTTAACCCAACAGTTAACCGAAACCCGTCAGAGTCATCGAGAAAATCAATTATCTCTACAACAATTAAGCAAGGATTTACAACGTTTAACCACAGAAAAAGAGGATTTAACCCGTCAATTATCGGGACAGCAAGAGGAAATTACTATTTCTCGTCAACGGTTAGAGGTATTAACTAGAGAAATTCCTGAGTTAGAGTTATCTTTACAGCAAGAACAGGAGAAATTAACTGCGTTAGAGGCCAATCATACCCATAGCGAATGGCAACAGGTACAGGGAATAATTCGTAGTCAAGAATTAGAGTTACAAACCCAAGAAAATCACCTCGCTACAGTCCGCGAACAGTTAAAAGATTTACAAAATCAACAAATCAGACTAGAGGAAAAAAGTCAAGATTCTGCGGATAGAATTATTGAGATTGACAAGATAATTACCGATGCAGTTAATCAGAGAAATATCGGTAATCTGGAGATAGAAAAACTTGATCGCCATATTTTAGAAATCAATCAAGCTTTACAGCAATTATCGCAACAACTAGGGGAAACCAAGCAAAAAAGAGACCAATTAGAGACAGTTTTGCGACAACAACAAAACCAGCAACAACAGGCTATCTGGCAATCGGAAAAGTTAGTCAACAATCAAGAGGAAAGACAAACATTACTAACCACTTTACAAACAGAAATTAGTCAACTAGAAAGCGACTTACCCAATCCCTTGCCCGAAATTCCCGAAAGTGATCGAGATTTCGAGAAAATTCAAAGCGATATTCGGCAGTTACAAAAGAAATTAGAAGCTTTAGAACCGGTGAATATGTTAGCTTTAGAAGAACACCAAAAAACTAAAGAGAGATTAGATGAACTATCAGAAAAACTGCAAACTCTAGAAGGAGAAAGAACCGAACTACTTTTACGGATAGAAAACTTTACCACCCTCAGATTTAATGCTTTTCAGGAAGCATTTACTGCCGTTAACGAAAACTTTAAGACTATATTTGCTACCCTGTCCGATGGCGATGGTTACTTACAACTAGAAGACGAAAATGACCCCTTTAATGGTGGCTTAAATCTGGTGGCACATCCGAAAGGAAAACCCGTACAGCGATTAAGTTCCATGTCTGGGGGTGAGAAATCTTTAACCGCTTTAAGCTTTATTTTTTCCCTACAAAGATATCGTCCTTCTCCCTTTTATGCGTTTGATGAAGTGGATATGTTTTTAGATGGGGCCAATGTAGAGAAATTGGCCAAAATGATTCAAAAACAAGCACAACAAGCGCAATTTATTGTCGTTAGTTTGCGTCGGCCCATGATTGAAGCATCGGAAAGAACCATCGGTGTCACCCAAGCGCGGGGAACCCATACACAGGTACTAGGAATTAAAGTTTAACCTAAGACGCAAGTGGGGTGTGGGGAAGTGGGAAGCTTTTCAGTGCTCAGTAAACAGTAATCAGTGAACTGAAAACTCACATCTGAAAACTCACATCTGATAACTGATAACTGATAACTGATAACTGATAACTGATAACTGACTCCTAACCCTAGGAACAGGAAACCCCACTTATAACCTCTCCCAGACAAGCCAGACAAAGTTAAGTTATATTAAGATTACTCAGAATGCGTCTCCATCCCCTTCAGAAATCCCATGACTCAACCGCAAGCACAACGCATCCTCTACGTTAGACTCCCCTGTAACCCCATTTTCCCCATCGGTGTCGTTTATCTTTCCGACCACGTTCATAAACTATTCCCCGACATCGAACAAAGGATTTTTGACCTTGGTACAGTCCCCCCCTTAGACTTTAACCAAGCCCTCGATCGCTGTGTTGACGAATTTCGACCCACCCTGCTAGTATTCTCCTGGCGGGATATTCAAATATATGCTCCCGTCGGTGGTCGCGGTGGCAATCCCCTGCAAAACGCCTTTGAATTTTACTACGCTAAAAACCCCCTAATCAAGCTGCGAGGTGCTTTAGGAGGTTTAAAGGTGACAACAGCCTACTACGGCGAATTATGGCGCAATCAGGGACTAATTCGCCGAGGGTTGCAGCAGTCCAAAAAATACCATCCCGAAGCGCGAGTTATCGTCGGGGGTGGTGCCGTCAGTGTTTTCTACGAACAACTAAAAACCAAACTGCCCACAGGAACAATTGTATCAGTGGGAGAAGGGGAAACCCTGCTAGAAAAATTCCTCTCCGGCCGGGACTTTAGCGATGAACGTTGTTATGTCGTCGGAGAAACCACACCCCGGCCGCGTTTAATCCACGAATCCCCCACCCCCTTAGAAAAATCCGCTTGCAACTACGACTATATCGCCAGTATTTGGCCGGAATTTTCCTACTATTTCCAAGAAAACGACTTTTATATCGGGGTACAAACCAAGCGCGGCTGTCCCCATAACTGCTGCTACTGCATCTATACCGTCGTCGAAGGTAAACAAGTACGCATTAATCCAGCAGACGAAGTAGTTAAGGAAATGCGCCAATTATACGACCGCGGCATTCGCAATTTCTGGTTTACCGATGCCCAATTTATCCCCGCCAGAAAATTTATCGACGATGTAGAAGAACTATTAGAAAAAATCCTCGCTGCCGGGATGAAAGATATACGTTGGGCTGCCTATATTCGTGCCGATAATCTCACCCCAAAACTATGCGATTTAATGGTAAAAACAGGCATGAATTACTTTGAAATTGGTATCACCACTGGCTCTCAGGAATTAGTCCGCAAAATGCGTATGGGCTATAATTTGCGGACAGTTCTGCAAAATTGTCGAGACTTAAAAGCGGCCGGTTTTAATGATCTGGTTTCGGTAAATTATTCCTTTAATGTTATTGATGAAACCCTAGAAACTATTCGTCAAACCATCGCCTATCATCGAGAATTAGAAAATATTTTTGGAGTCGATAAAGTGGAACCAGCCATCTTTTTTATCGGACTACAACCCCACACCCATCTAGAAGAATACGCCCTCAAAAAAGAAATTATTAAACCCGACTACGATCCCATGAGTTTAATGCCCTGGACAGCCAAAAAACTGCTCTGGAATCCTGAACCTTTGGGGTCATTTTTGGGCGAAGTTTGTCTGCAAGCATGGCGACAAAATCCCGATGATTTTGGACGGGAAGTGCTGAAAATTTTGGAAGCAAGACTAGGGAAAGCCGATTTAGAATCCGCTTTAACCGCACCGATAGAAACTAAGGAAAAAGTCTTAACTCCTGCTTAAAAATTAATTTTAGTCAATCCCAAGGCAGCAATTAGCGTTAGCATAAGTCTGAAATCAGGAGATAATAAATTCTTCTTTACCGGTAACTGCAAAATGACCGACCATCGCCCCCATTGGCTAGAATTAGCGGAATATATCGCCCTAGGCTTAACCCTGCTTACCCTTATGGCCATGGGTGCGGGGTTTTTGCCTTTATTCCTCCTAGTAGTGACTTTCGGGTTGAATATTCTCAATCGTCTCCGAGAAAGAACCCTGCAACGTCAACGCTTAACTGAGATGACCGGTCAATTACAGAGTCAGTGGGAAGAAGAAAAAGAAGCTTTATCGGCACAAATACAGTCCCTGAGTCCCGCGGTGGCCAGGGATAACGCCCGTGCGGTCGCAGAATTAGAGGAGAATATTCTCGCCCTCGAACAGTCCTACAATCAAATTATTCAATATATCAACCGTAACGCGCTGCTCGAACGCATCGAACATCTGGAAAAATCCTACGGTCGTTTACACAGAGAGATTTTGCCGATTAACGAAGAATCGGCCGATATTAGCGCAACAAAAGCGGAAAATGAGCCACAAATCACCCTACCCGCCCTTAATTTAACTCCCACTTCCCCCCCCGTCGATATACCCCATTGGCACTATTATCGCCGTCTGACCGCCCATCGGGAAATGATCACAGCGATCGCAATTACCGAGGATCAACGGTTTTTAATTAGCGTTAGTTGGGATCGTACCCTAAAAATCTGGGATTTTGCGAGAGGAACCCTGATTAATACGGTTGAAGCTCATGATCAGGGCATTTTAGCCCTAGCAGTCACCAGAAACGGCGATTATCATCTAGCGACGGGAGGATTCGATCAAACCGTTAAATTATGGACTTTAGCCAGCGATGCCAGTAATCTGGAATTAAATCAAATTTTCCTCGGTCATCTCGGTTCGATTCACGGCCTGGATTTTGCCCCCCGTTGGCATTTTTTGGTTAGTGGTAGTTACGATCAAACCCTAAAACAGTGGAATTTAGAGCAGGAAACCGAAGAATTTAGTTCCTATGACAGTCTGGGGGCAATTTATGCCCTAGCAGTGGCTCCTAATCAAGATTTTATTGCCGCAGCTGGAGGTGATGGCACTGTCACCCTCTGGCAATTGGGATCGGGAGCAAAAATCGCCGTCTTATCCGGTAACGTTTCTTCGGTGCAGAGTCTTGCAATCGCTGCCGATGGTCAGATTATTGCCGCCGGTTGTGTGGATGGTACGGTGAAAATCTGGCAATACGACCCGGAGAAAAGCGGTCATTTTGCGCCAATTCGGGTGATCAATGCCCATAATGGTCAGGTGACAAGCTTGCTATTCGCAGAGAAGGGTCAATGGTTATTTACGGGGGGAACCGACGGAGAGATTAAAATCTGGTTAGCCAATTATCAACAGGCGATCGCAACTCTCACCGCCACCAATGAGCGATCATCGCCGATCTCCAGTTTAGTTCTCAGCCCCGATTATTGCCACCTAGCGGCGGCCGCGGCCGACGGCAGCATCACCATCTGGGAAAATATCACTTAATGGTCGATCGAACTAGAAAAATTGTATAATGTAATGTCCCGGACTCGGTCGGGCCAGTTTGACCCAAAGAAAAAGTGACTGAGTTAACTGTCGTTTCTGCCTAATAGTTGTCATCGGGGCATCGAGAACGCGAGAGCGATCGCTTATCCCAGAATCATTACCCATAGTAAAAAATTCAGAATGAAGACTCCAACAGATCAAAGATTTGATTACGTCAAAATCGGTTTAGCGTCCCCCGAGAGAATTCGGCAATGGGGAGAAAGAACCCTACCTAACGGTCAAGTCGTCGGAGAAGTAACCAAACCAGAAACGATCAACTATCGGACTCTTAAACCGGAAATGGATGGGTTATTCTGCGAGAAAATTTTTGGCCCCTCGAAAGACTGGGAATGTTGGTGTGGTAAATACAAACGCGTCCGTCACCGGGGGATTGTCTGTGAACGTTGCGGGGTAGAAGTCACCGAGTCGCGGGTACGTCGTCATCGCATGGGTTTTATCAAATTAGCCGCCCCCGTCACCCACGTTTGGTATCTTAAAGGTATTCCCAGTTATCTCAGTATCCTGCTCGATATGCCCCTGCGGGACGTGGAGCAAATCGTCTATTTTAATGCCTATGTGGTTCTCGATCCGGGTAATGCGAGCAATCTTAGTTATAAACAACTCCTCAGCGAAGATCAATGGTTAGAGATCGAAGAAGAAATCTACGCAGAGGATTCGGAATTAGTCGGTATTGAAGTGGGGATCGGGGCCGAGGCTATCCAAAGACTCTTACAGGAAATTAACCTGGAAGAAGAAGCGGAAAGACTGCGGACGGAAATTGTCGAAAGTAAGGGGCAAAAACGGGCAAAATTAATTAAACGTCTCCGGGTAATCGATAACTTTATCGCCACGGGTTCTCAGGCAGAATGGATGGTTTTAAGCGTAATTCCCGTGATTCCCCCCGATTTACGCCCGATGGTGCAGTTGGACGGCGGCCGTTTTGCCACCTCTGACCTGAACGATCTCTACCGTCGGGTGATTAACCGCAATAACCGTTTATCCCGTCTGCAAGAAATTCTCGCCCCCGAAATTATCGTCCGCAACGAAAAACGGATGTTACAGGAGGCCGTCGATGCTTTAATTGATAACGGTCGTCGTGGTCGCACGGTGGTGGGAGCCAATAATCGCGCCCTGAAGTCTTTATCAGATATTATCGAGGGTAAACAGGGGCGTTTCCGTCAAAATCTCCTCGGTAAACGGGTGGACTATTCGGGACGTTCGGTTATCGTTGTCGGTCCGAAATTGAAGATCTATCAATGCGGTTTACCCAGGGAAATGGCGATCGAATTGTTCCAACCCTTCGTTATCCATCGTTTAATTAAATTAGGCATCGTCAATAATATCAAGGCGGCCAAGAAAATGATCCAACGGGGGGATGTCAACGTTTGGCACGTCTTGGATGAAGTGATCACGGGACACCCGGTGATGTTAAACCGCGCCCCCACCCTGCACCGTTTGGGCATTCAGGCGTTTGAACCGATATTGGTGGAGGGCCGGGCGATTCAGTTACATCCCCTCGTCTGTCCCGCTTTTAACGCTGACTTTGACGGGGACCAAATGGCCGTACATATTCCCCTCTCCCTGGAAGCACAATCGGAAGCGCGCTTATTGATGTTAGCTTGTCATAATATTCTCTCACCGGCGACCGGTCGTCCGATTGTTGCCCCTTCTCAGGATATGGTTTTGGGTTGTTATTATCTCACGGCCGAAAATCCCAAGGCCCAAAAGGGTGGAGGTCGTTATTTCGCCAGCATGGATGACGCTATTCGCTCTTTCGATCAGGGATTGGTGGATCTGCACGCTTCTGTGTGGTTGCGTTTACCTGTCGGAGAAAAGGTGAAAACCAATAAACCCGATGAGGAAGTCCTGGAAACGGAAACTCTCCCCGATGGCAGCATCTGGAAATATTATCGGGAGCGCAAAACCCGCGAGAAGGATGGTCAGATAATTTCCCAGTATGTGCGTACTACTGTAGGGCGAATTATCTACAATAAGACGATTCTAGAAGCTTTGGTGGTCTAGAGAGAGATTGAACTAGGGTGGGCATTGCCCACCTTAATTTTTAGGGTAAAGCGGCAATACATTCTATTTCCACTAGCACATCTTTGGGAAGACGGGCCACCTCCACACAGGCCCGGGCCGGGGCAGTTTCCGGGGGGAAATAACGGGCATAAACTTGATTCATTGCCCCGAAATTGGCTAAATCCGAGAGAAAGACGGTAGTTTTCACCACATTTGACCAATTGGCTCCCGCGGCGGTTAAAATGCCCTCTAGATTGGCCATAACTTGTTCGGTTTGGGCGCTAATTTCCCCGGAGACGATTTCACCCGTGACGGGATATAGGGGAATTTGTCCCGCAACAAAGAGAAAAGGACCAGTAGCGGCGATCGCTTGATTATAGGGACCCACAGGGGCCGGAGCTTTATCAGTACGGATGACCTGATTATTCATGGGCAGGATAGTTAAAAAAGATAACATTGAATCAATTGAATATTTTCCCAGTTTTTCGAGCGCTTACAGTTAATTTTGGCTGGTTAGGGGGTTTAATTTTGACTGATTGTCTTTGTCGAAGATGCGCTAAAAGCGATCCTGTAAGAAATAAGTCAACAGTTATGACGTTGCAATTCTGCATCTAACTCTGTTAACAAAGCATATATTCTATCAAAATTATATTTAGTTTTAGAAGGAGCGTCATAAGTTGTCAAAGTACCTTTAGTATGAGTATGAGCAGCTTGATTGCGACTTCTCTTTAGATTACCAAGATCACCTTTTAAAGCACTAATTTTACCAGTTGTTTCTAACTCTTCTTCGATTTTTTCTAATGTTGCTAAACCAATAACCATCATCAACATTTTTCTAAAAGCTTCATATTGAAAGTTAGAGTTAGGCTTAATAATCTCGTCTTTGATGAATTTTTGGTTAGCTGGGGACTGTAAGCATCGTGTAGCACATCTTAAAACTATATCATCCATAGTTTCCTCGATCCAGCCACATAATTCTATGAGAGCTAGTTTAGAATAAGAAGAAGTTTTTTGATCATCAGCTGTAGGGTCATTATAGAGTTGATCAAGCCAGTTTAACGTCTTGAGTAAATAACTTTTAGTAATCATTACCAGTAGATGAAAAAATTTTGATAGATGTATTAATTCTCTCTAAAGCCTTATCTTTTCGATACATACCACCAGATAAATTTTTAGTTAAAAATGGTTCAGATTTTATTAATCTAGAATACTTGTCTTGTAATTCATCATTGGAGAGATTGACTAAAGTATCTAAATTTTTGGCAACTCCTAACAGAATTCCCTCAGCAATAACTTTACTGGTTTTGAGAGGTTCCTCTTTGAAGATTCTATCATAAATCAAGTCAACAGTTTGCTTAAATAATTGATCTTTATCTTGAATAAAATCTTCATGAGCCAATCTATGTTTATACATATAATCATTTAAAAATCCGGTCAATTTCCCCTTGTAGTTCTGGTATCCATCATAAAAAGCAAAGAAACGAAGAACTAATTCTTCATCTTCAAATCGAGATGCTTTTTTCTGCTTTCGATCCATCAGCAAAAGCCAGTTTTCATATTGAGCGCATTCTTTTAAAAAAGTATTAAACTCGCCATTATAGATACAATTTCTGATCTCCTGATTATTAAGTTTTACTCCACCGGTATTTAAGCGATGGAAAATGTTATAAATATAATTATTATGAGTTTTTTTGCTGGAGTCGTAGCGAATCATGGTGATGGGAATAGTCATATTTTCTACGCGTTCATATAATTCTTCATGCTGAGTTTTTATTTCTTCAACTGTTTTTCCAGAAATAGACCAATCTACATCAGCTAATTTTGATAGCTTCCAATTTTCAGTAGTTAAAAATTTGACGATGGTACTAATTCGTTGTAATCCATCAATGATATAGCGTTTATCTGTCTTATAGTCAAGACTAATACACATACTAGGAATCGGTAACTGTTTCATTAAACTATCAATAAAACGAGTTTGTTGTGCCTCACTCCACACCACATCTCTTTGAAAATCTGGATCGATAACCAATTGTTTTTTTTGATACATTCTAACTAGATCAGAGCAGGAACGCTGCTCATTATAAGCAATAATATCTACAGGAGGAAAATCCACATCATCTTCTTCCTCTAGATACTTTTCTTCTTCGGCTGCTAGTAATTTCTCTTCTTGACTGAGATAATTAACCATAATTTTTATCCGTCCTAATATCTATAAAATCTCTAAAAAAGGCTCATCAGGTATTGTCCGATCAATACAACAACAAATCAGACCCAAAAACGAAGCCACTAACATCTTAACATAGAACAAAGAAACTTGCTCTACCAACTTGGTCAAGAGGGAAATTTATCTCTCGGATGCTATCTACTGAAAATTGGGATAAAACCGCAAGTGAAATCAATCGAGTGACCGAAAAACTTTTCCAAAAGATTCCCGTCGAAAAAAGAAAAACCTTTACTTGTGACAAGGTAAAAGAATTTTTTGGACATCAAGAGTTGAGTCAGAAATCAATTGAATATTTTCCCAGTTTTTCGAGCGCTTACAGTTAATTTTCGCTGGTTAGGGGGTTTAATTTTGACTAAGCGATCGTTGGAGGGCTCTTCTAGGTTCTATGTGATCAGTTTAACTTACATAGGATCGATCAATCTTTGTGTCCTTTGTGTCTCTGTGGTTCCTTCCACCCCCTCGCTAGGAGAAATGTATCTTAGAATACATTTTACCCACCAAATCCAAGAGAGCCGTTGGAGAAATAAGTCAACATTTATGACGTTGCAATTCTTCATTAAGAATCACTCAAATGGTAGCTCAAGCTGCTTAAAGTTTGGGTAGTTATCTATGTCCTTGTTTTCTTGCATACCCTTATCACCGACAGCGCTACAAACTTCTCCCCAATCAGCAAAATATTCGTCAAAGTATCTGAAAGGATATTGGCTGTACTTTTCTATATCTTCTCTGGTTGGTTTTCGTCCTATTTTTACCGCTATATCTCTCACTTCTAGCTGTAAAGTTTTTTTAGAAACATCATATTTTTGTTTTTTAATACGATTAACTCTACTATTTTTAACCTGAGGAATAATATCTCTTTTAGCAAATGGATCAAGACCATTTTCTAACTCTATATGTCTTTGTTCAGCTAAAGAATGATACTGCTCAGAAATTTCAATGCCAATGTATCGTCTGTTCATGATAGAGGCAACAAGAGTAGTTGTACCAGAGCCATTAAAGGGGTCTAATACTACATCATTTTCCTCGGTAAATATAGTGAGAATACGTTTCATTAGTGTTGGAGGTAGTTGACATGGGTGATCTACACGTTTTGAATTATGCTTGAGTCTATGAATGTCCCACCATATATTAGTTAACGGTTCTCTATCTACTGTTTTATTTTTATTTCTTTTTTTTATACATTGCTCTCTAATACAATACCATTCTTTTAAAGAAAAATTATAATCATAAATACTTTCATTGCTAATTTTTTTAATTTCTGGTTCACCTTTGCTTAGGCACAAAATACCATAATGTGCAGGCATTATTTGTCTCACAGGAAGACTAAGACTTTCCCAAACTATCCAATTTTGAAATTCTAAAACTTCTTGGCTAAATTCATAGTATTTAGCCAAGTATATAGGAATATTGAGGAGTGCTAGAGTTTTTCCATTCTTTAATACTCTAGCCAGTTCATTGACCCATTCAATACACCACTTTATGTATTGATTATTATCCTGACAATCATTCCATATATCATATTTTTTTTGGATATTGTAAGGAGGATCGGCAAAAACAAAATCTATTGAATTATTTGGTAATAATCGTAGATAATTTAAGCAATCATCATTAATTAGTAGATTGCTTTTAATCAAATTATTTGGTTGTTTGTATATGACATTATTAGTTGTATTTTCTATAGGTTTTATTTTTTGATTATTGTCAATGGTGGCAAAATAATTTTGTAGATCTATATAGTACACAAATTGATATGGTTCTAACCCAAAAAGATCCTTTATTCTTTCAAGAATATCTTGAGGTATTTTTTGATGAGAATAACTTATGTCCCTCCACACATCTGACATTAATGTTCCCAATGGACTATATAAATGTTTTTTACCTCCATAATCTTTTGTCGTTTTATTACAGGAGGGACAATAAGAATACTGAATTAAAGTTTTATTATGCTTTAAAGGTGAACGGTATTTAGTAAACATCGTCAAAGATACATGGTTGTCTAACATATAGCTCTCATCCATTAATGCTTGACTTCTTTTGATAGCAACCCATAGCTTGAAATATGTAGATTTTTCTAAAAACGATATGACTTGACAGGCAATTTCTGCATTGGACAATATACACAATACACTTTTATCATCTAATTCATTTGCAAAACTAATTAAGTAATCTTTAAGATTAGATATTTCTTTGAGTTTACATTGTTTAATAGTCGAAAGATGAAGAAAATAGACATTAGATTTTTTGCCTATAGTTTGATAATTATCTTCTAACGCAGAGGGCTGTATTTCAATAATTTTTAGTGGTAGACAATTTTCACTTTTGTGGCTCATTTTTAATTGAATCCTCCATAGTTTTAGCTAAACGCTTAAGATCATTTTCACTAAAGTTAACAACACAGTCACTAAAATCAATTAAGTCTTGTATAAAAGAACTTCTGTCAAAATTTCCCGCTCCATCAACTACATAAGCAACCTTATGGTGCTGTCTGTTTAAAATTTCTCGTCTATCTCTAGCCAATTTTCCTTTCCTTTCTACAACACTGTTAGTAGTAAATTGAAATGATACTTCAATACCCCAGTAAGGTGGTTGATCATGAGGTGGTATTCCCACTATATCAAATTTGGTTAGTGTTCTACCCTCATTTTGACTTATTCCTGGTATAGATTTTCTAGAAAAATCCCACTCAGGTAAATATACTTTCAATTTTTCTCTAATGTATTCTTGAGCAAGCTGACCCATTTTATTCGATTTTGCTCCCCCAGTAATTTTACTAACCCAGATGTAACGATGCTTAATATATTCTTCCAGAAGTCTAATGTTACCTATCATAGCACCAATAATACATTTTTCTTCTATTTCATCAGGAACATTTATAGAGGTTGCCAAACCACCGAACATTATTAGCATAATAACATCTCGGATTTCTTGGCTAAGAGAACAAGGTTTTAATATCCCCTCCCCGTCTAATCCCAAATTTTTATTATTCCATGTAGCTCTATTTTTCAAAGAAACAAACTGGTATTGATAAATTTTGTCTCGAAATATAAACTCAAAATCTTTAGAATAAAAATCCCTAGAAAGTTCTGAAGAGAATCGTTTTAAATTTTCTCCACCAATATCAGATAGAACACAGAGATGTTTTAAAAATAGATTAGGATAAAGTTCATCACATAAATCTAAGGCTGTTATCCATGAGAATGGATCTTTAGATGCTATTCTTAATATACTGATAAAACTTTCTTGAGTTCGTATTAGTAAGGGAATTATACTAGATAGTTTTTCTTTTTCTGCTAATTCAACTGGCCAATATATCAAGGCAGTTTTCTTAAGATCGCTAACATCCATATTTTTCTTGATCTTGAATTTCCATAAGTTTAAGTTTGTAGAAGCAACTAAGAGTGCTTTATTAAAAAATAAAGCACCCTTTTAATTTAGCTTAGAACTCTCCTTTTAAAGCGGCATTACAGCGCTCGCAAATAGTGGGATCATCGGCAAATTTTCCCACTTGAGTGGAATAATTCCAACAGCGATCGCATTTTTCGCCGTCTGCTTTGATAATTCCCACCGAAACAAAGTCGGATTCTCCTTTATATTCTGCGGTTTGAATCGCGCTAATATCACTGACTAATTCCACTTGAGAAGAGAGAAATAGATAACGCAATTCATCGACTTTATTTCCCGTTAAACTATCACAATTGTTGAATAATTCTAACTCCTGTTGTAAGGTTTCATCGGGAACATAAAGTAAAACTTTTGCCTCTAAAGAAGCACCGATCGCCTTATCATTTCTGGCAGTTTCCATCACCTTATTAACTTCGGTGCGTAGCTGCCGGAATTTGGCCCATTTATCGGCCAATTCGCGATTATTCCAAGCAGGATCGATGTTTAGCCATCCTGACTCAAATACCGATAAATAAGGAGTTTTGTAGGGGAGAAATTGCCAGATATCTTCCGCTAGATGAGACAGGACAGGAGCGATCGCTTTAGCGAGATTTTCTAAAGCAATAGCATAGACTGTTTGACAACTGCGACGACGGAAAGAATTAGGATCAGAAATGTATAAACGATCCTTAGCGATGTCGATATAAAAGTTAGATAAATCGACAACACAAAAATTCTGTACCGTCTGGAAAAAGCGGAAAAATTGGAAACTTTCAAAAGCTGCCGTTACTTCCGTAAACACTTCCGAGATACGATGTAACATATAGCGATCAATCTCCGGTAGATCTTCATAAGCTACCGCATCTTTAACGGGATCAAAATCATTTAAACTCCCCAGTAAAAACCTGGCAGTATTACGGATTTTATTACGGATATCTACCAACTGTTTGAGAATATTTTGACCGATATTCACATCATTGGTATAGTCCACCGAGGACACCCATAACCGAATCACATCCACCCCATAAGCGGGTTCTTTTTTCTGGTCTTTACCACCATTAATGATCACATTAGGATCGATGACATTACCCAGAGATTTACTCATTTTTCGTCCCTGTTCATCCAAAACAAAACCGTGAGTTAACACCGTTTTATAGGGAGCAATACCATTAGCAGCCACACTGGTTAATAAACTCGATTGAAACCATCCCCGATGCTGATCCGATCCTTCTAGATACATATCCGCAGGATAACTTAATTCTGGTCGAGCATTAGCCACTGCATTCCAACTAGAACCAGAATCAAACCACACATCCATAGTATCCATTCCCTTGCGATAACTGCGACCATTATCGCGATAACTGGGAGGTAATAATTCCTCTACGGATAACTCCCACCAAGCATTAGAACCCTTGACTGCGAAGATAGCTTGAACGTGATTAATCGTCTCCTCATTTAACAGAGGTTCATTCGTTTCTTCGTCATAAAAAACAGGAATAGGAACCCCCCAACTGCGCTGACGAGAGATACACCAATCGCTTCTTTCACTGACCATAGAAGTGATGCGATTCTTACCCGTTGCAGGAATCCAACGCACCGAATCAATCGCGTCTAAAGCTAATTCTCGGAATCCTTCCACGGAAGCAAACCATTGTTCCGTTGCGCGGAAAATTGTCGGTTTTTTGGTTCTCCAATCGTAGGGATATTTATGCTGGTATGCTTCCTCTTTCAGTAACGCACCCTTTTCTGTCAGTGCTAAAATGATTGCTTCATTGGCATCTTTCAAGACATTTAAACCCGCAAATTGTCCCGCTTCTGCGGTGAAATTTCCCTTATCATCGACGGGAGAAAGTATCGGTAAACCGTAACGTTGGCCGACGATATAATCCTCCTGACCATGACCGGGAGCAGTATGAACTAATCCGGTCCCAGAATCGGTGGTGACATAATCCCCACCGATGAGAATAGCACTTTCTCTGTCAAACAAAGGATGACGATATTTAGTATGTTCTAATTCCAGACCTTTAACCGTTGCTTTAATCGTCAAAGTTGTGTTAAAAGTGTCGGCCAATTTTTCGACTAAATCCGTCGCTACGATTAGATAATTAGACTCGCTAGTTTCCACCACTGAATAGTTTAATTCTGGGTTTAATGCGACGGCCAAATTCCCGGGTAAAGTCCAGGGGGTAGTCGTCCAGATAGCGACGGATAAATTAGGCAAAAATGACGTTAAAACCGGGGTTGAAACTGACGTAATTGGGAAAGCAACATAGACACTGCGAGAAGTGTGACCTTCGGGATATTCTAATTCGGCCTCAGCTAAAGCGGTTTGAGAACTGGGACTCCAGTGAACCGGTTTTAGTCCCCGATAAATATAACCTTTCAGGGCCATTTTTCCGAATACGGCAATTTGAGCGGCCTCGTATTCAGGTTGTAGGGTTAAATAGGGATTTTCCCAGTCTCCCCAGACTCCATACCTTTTGAAACCTTCACACTGTTCTTTTTGCGTTTGAAGGGCAAAATCGTGGGCTTTCTGACGTAATTTCAAAGGGGTTAGACCCTCTTTTTCCGAGCTTTTGAGACTTTGTAAAACCTTCAGTTCGATCGGCAACCCGTGACAATCCCAACCCGGCACATAGCGCACTTTGTAGCCTTGCAGCAGTTTATATTTATTGATAATGTCTTTGAGAATTTTATTTAAAGCATGACCGATATGCAGAGACCCGTTAGCGTAGGGTGGTCCATCGTGGAGAATAAATAATTCTTTGGGATTATTTTGCGCTAATTTCTCATATATTTGCTCATCTTGCCAGAATTTCTGGATTTCTGGCTCACGTTTGCTGGCATTTGCTCGCATATCAAAGTCAGTTTGGGGCAAATTAACGGTATCTTTGTAACTTTTAGCGTTGGACATTCTGGCAAACCTATGGATATCAATCGTTTTCGGGATTCATTCCTAAATAACGTCTCTTTGAGAGTCGTTATTTCTATTTTGTCACATAATTGTAATATTTATATTACAAATGACAATCATTGATCTATTAGTCTACCGAGATTGAGTCCAAGAGCAATGATTCCGAAAGGCTATAATTTAGTTATTCGAGAATAGGGAGCATGAGGACCATGGTGACGAATCCTAATTTTTTTTATGTCTCTCCAGAAGTGTATCTAGAAGGGGAAAGAGTCAGTCCGATCAAGCACGAGTACCGAAAAGGACGGATTTATGCGATGGTAGGGGCAAAAAAGCCGCATATTGTCTTAAATACTAATCTAGCCACTTTATTGAATATCCATCTCGATGATAGTCCCTGTCTTGTTCTCACTTCCGATATCAAAGTCCGGTTAGAGGAGGCAAATTGTTATTATTATCCCGATATTGCGGTGGTTTGTGACGAGAGAGAGATTAACAATACCGATGATTTTATTCTCTATCCCGTTCTGATTATTGAAGTATTATCGAAATCTACGGAATCCTTTGATAGGGGTGATAAATTTAGCGATTATCAAACCTGTCCCACCTTAAAAGAATACATTCTTATCCATCAAAACCAGATGAAAATTGAATGTCACCGTCGCGAGGATTCGGTAATCTGGAAAGAACAGATCTATGAAGCGGGAGATGAGGTAGAATTTACCAGTGTAGGATTCCGGGGATCGATCGCTTCTATCTATCGCAAAGTCCCCGGTTTGGTATGATTACAATTCTTTTTTGACATTGCACTTTTATGTTCCTAGGGATAGGGGTAAATCTGTCTCCCTTTGCCTACAAACCGAGATGATCAAGCATTTAATTCTATTTATCAAACCTGTAGGAAGTTTTCGTTTTGGGTAGCTGTTCGTCAATACCAAATTAGGTTATACTTTATGTCTATGGGAAGCGATCGCTGTTAGTTTCCCACTGCCCTAGGGAACAATAAACATAGCTGAAAGACAGCACTCGATCGTGTAAGGTCAGGGCAAACCCTAATTACTGTCATAATATTTCTCAAAAAAAGAGGAGAAAAAAGCAAGTTCTGCCTTTCTCTCCTCCAGTCTAGCGATTAATTACATGGAAACAGCAGTGAGTAATTTTTAATTACTATTCACCGCTTTAGTAAGCACCGTTATTTTTGGGAAAAACCACAACACCGATAGTTCTGAAGATTACCCAGATATCGGTTAACCAGTTACGCGAATTAACGTAATACACATCCATCTGCACCCGCAGGGGATAGGGGATGTCATTACGTCCGGAAACTTGCCATAAACCAGTCAAACCGGGGCGAATAGTTAAAACTTTGTCGATGCGATTGCCATATTTCTGCAATTCTTCGGGAACTAAAGGCCGCGGACCGACGACGCTCATATCTCCTCGCAGGACGTTCCAGAATTGGGGAAACTCGTCTAAACTGGTTAAGCGGAGAAACTTGCCAATCCAAGTTATACGGGGATCGTCCTTAAGCTTGAAATTATCCTCGAATTCCGCCCGCAGTTGGGGAGAGTCTTCCATCAGTCTCTCTAATACCTTATCCGCATCCATTACCATAGTACGGAATTTAATACAGTTGAAATGCTGGAAGTTTTGACCGACGCGCTTCTGCACATAGAAGACCGGACCGGGGGAACTAATCGCGATCAATAAGGCTAAGATTAAATAAAGCGGCGAAAAGAAAATTAGAACCGATAGGGAGAAAACGATATCGAATAATCGTTTTGAGGTATCGCCGTCTAAAGCTATTAACCAAGATTTTTGATGCCGTCTACCAGAGACCGAAGGTTTGAACCCTCGCTTCATCAAAGCTTGTAGAGCCTTGACGGAGATAAGTTGGCTATTAGCAGTCATCTTACTCCTTCACATCACACACACCACACAGTACCCATGATAAAGCCACAAGACCGAAAAAACAAGTCTTCAGTCCAATAAATGGCACTGGCAATTTTAGAGCCTTTGTACTGAACAATCTCTAATTAGGGTTTGCTGAAAAAGTTTTTCGGTGGGGGTTGGGGGTTGGGGGTTGGGGGTTGGGGTTTTACCCATTTTCAGGTGGTCAATTACCTAATTTTCAGGGAAAAAGTACCTAAATTTTCCCCTGGATCACTGCAATTGCTGGCACTTTTTGATGTCAAAAAAGTACAAAAGTGTTATCCGACAAGGTTTTTAGATTTATTCAGCAAACCCTAATTAGGGTTTGCGGCAAAAAGTTTGTTGGTGGGGTTAGGAGTCAGCAGTCAGCATTCATGAGTCAGTATTCAGGAGTCAGTCAGGAGATTATTTTTATTTATTCTCCCCGCTCCCATCTCCCCCGCTCCCCGCTCCCCTGCTCCCCGCTCCCCTGCTCTCCTAGGGCTGTTTCATTCTCCCATCGGAATATCAAAAGTAAAAGCGATCACTGTCTTTGTAAAATGAGAAGTGACCGCCAACTTTTAAAATATATGTTGAGCTTAATAGAAAAACTGAAACAAGTCAAGGACTTTCGGAAAGATAAAGGAAAAAGACACCCTTTATGGATAG
>VYLI01000050.1_pt1 | contig 27293 bp, 25 predicted proteins | sample 5109511 | NCBI WGS metagenome assembly VYLI01 (sample SAMN12291808, study PRJNA351875) | freshwater metagenome | isolation source: freshwater lake | place: USA: Michigan, MSU1 Lake | collected 2011-08-19
TTTCCTTTTCTAGATGCTCTGCTAATCTTGCCGCTGTCCATCTCCCGAATTCATATCCAAATTCCTTCGGGTCTTCATCAACTATTTTCAATAGTAAATTAATATATTCCTCTGGGGCTTTTTTATGATTTCCATTTTTTCTTCCATCTTCTAGACTTTCTAAATTTTTAGGATCGCCGTGAACACACCAAGGGGCGACCGTTTTGAGTGAACAGCCAATAAAATCAGCTATTTCTCGTTGAGTTTTTCCGTCGTTCAGCAAGAGAAACATTAAAATTCTTTCCCTAACTTCTGCTCTTTCTTCTTCTTTAAGAGCTTTTTGTAAGTTTTTCTTTTCTTCTAAATCTAGGAAATCTTTAGCTGGCATAAGTAGAATTTTTCTAAAGTTACTATTTCTATTTTAGGTGGTTTAAGTGCGTTTTAGCTTACCAACCCCGCGAGAGTTGGCTGAGGAAGCACAACAGAAAGCTGAGGAAGCACAACAGAAAGCCGAGGAAGCCGAAGAAAAAGCCGAGCGATTGGCGGCTAAACTCAGGGAATTGGGGATTAATCCCGAAAGTCTCTGACTTCCTCTGGGCGGATTTTGGTAGTCCCACTAGCCTAGAGTTGACAATTTGGTCAGGGTGGGTTAGGATACCACAATTTAACAGTAAATCCGTTGCATGACTGACTTCCAACTAACCACTCCTGTCGCCTTCCTGATTTTCAATCGACCTGATACGACGGCGAGGGTATTTGAAGCTATTCGTCAGGCGAAACCACCTAAGTTATTAGTGGTTGCCGATGGTCCTCGTGCAGATAAGCCGGATGATGTTGAAAAGTGTAAGGCAGCTCGTGCTATTGTTGATGGCGTTGATTGGGATTGTGAGGTATTGAAGAACTATTCTGATATTAACTTGGGATGCAAGAATCGAGTATCTAGTGGATTAAATTGGGTTTTTGACACAGTAGAAGAAGCTATTATACTTGAGGATGATTGTGTACCTGATCCTACGTTTTTTCGGTTTTGCGAGGAACTATTAGAATACTATAAACATGACCAGCGAATTATGGTGATATCGGGAAATAATTTTCAGTTTGGCAAAAAACGCACAGACTACAGTTATTACTTTTCAGTTTATACCCATTGTTGGGGCTGGGCGACTTGGCGGCGAGCTTGGCACTTTTATGATGAGACAATGAAACTGTGGCCAGAAATAGGCTCTAGTAAGTTTCTTGAGTACATTTTTAGAGATTATCAAGAAGTAAAATATCGTTATAAAATTTTTCAAAATACTTACGAAGGAAAGATTAACACTTGGGATTATCGTTGGTGTTTTTCCTGTCTTGTTCAGAGTGGTTTGGCAATTCTTCCCAATTGTAATTTGGTTAGTAATATTGGTTTTGGTGCGGATGCTACCCATACCAGTAGAGCCATTCAATCTGTTGTCAATAACCCAGTGAGGGAAATGTCTTTCCCTCTCCAACATCCACCCTTCATCACTCGTCATTTTGAGGCGGACAGGTTCACTTGGGAAAATATCTATAGACCACAAAAGAGTTTATGGCTTAAAGTGCAATCTAGATTTTCACAACTATTTTGAGGAATTACAGCGTTTCTCCTAAAGATGAAGTGTAACCTAATTCGGTGTTGACGACCGACGAACGACTCCCCAAAACGAAAACTTCGTACCTCACGATTAAGATAACTGCTATAATTAATTTATGCCAAAACAACAACAGCATTTTTGCATTGTTTGCAATCAAGAAATCAATCCCAGACTGGTAATGCGATCTAAAAATGACAATGGGGATATTATGCGTTGCCCCCATTATCAATTGACTTTTGTTAGTCCCATGCCGTCGGAACAGGCTATTCAAGAATATTACAATGGTTTATACAGAAAAGAGTCTCTGGAATTTGATTTACAAAAGCAAAAATGGGCTAATACATCTCTAGATGGATATATAGAGGAATTAAAAAGGCTTAAAAAGTGGCCTCGTCAAGACTTTTTAGACTTAGGAGGTGGTCTCGGCTATTATGCGAAGGCAGCTTTAACCAAAGGTTTGAAAGCCATTTTAGTCGATATTGATCCTGTATCAATTGAATTTGCCAACAAGCATCAAGAGTTACCCGAAGTTTACCAAGCAAGTATTCAAGAGTTTTCTGAAATATCGTCCCATAAAACCTATGATTGGATATTTCTTAGACATAACATTGAACATTTCCAAAATCCTGACAATCTACTAGACATTGTTTATTCCCTGCTGTCAGAGGACGGAGTATTAACAATAGAAACCGATAATAATGCTGGAGTAGAAATATTACTACATCCCAAAAGAATGAGATTTTATCAATCACTATATAGCAAAAACTACGAGGGATCATCTCTGATTGATTTATTGCTAAAGCTCCCTTTAGCAGTCGATCCCCCGCGTCATCTGTTTGGTTTTCGTCCTTTCGTCCTGATAATTTATCTCAACTGTTAATCAACCACTCCTTTAAACCCGTGAAAACTATACACTACTGTTTAGGAGATGCGGTGTACTGGCCAAATATTCCTAACACTACTATTTATTTACTTATCGAAAAACTAACTAATTTCAAAATTATGTCTTTTTTATTAGAGTTAGTTTGTTTAATAATTTTTCCTTTCAGGAAAATGCTAAATCGCCTACAAATGTCCTCTGGTTTATGTATTTATGCCACCAAAAAAGCAAGATAAACTCAGTCAAACAACAAAATCTACAAAATAGACATTTATATCATGAAATTTCTGGCATCTGTTCATAATACACTACAAGATATTTACCTCACAACCCAACCTAAACCATGGCATCCTCGAAAGCCAAGAGTAATTCAGTTTCCAGTTAACGATGTTTGTAATGCTAAATGTCAAATGTGCAATATCTGGCAACAGAAATTTGACTATCAAATCAGTCCGCAAGAACTAGCCATAGCAGTCAATAATCCACTTTTTTCTGAAGTAAGAGGTGTGGGAATTAATGGAGGAGAACCAACCCTTCGCAAAGATTTAGCAGAAATTGTTGATGTTTTATTCACTAACTTACCCAAACTATCAGCCATAGCTCTTATTACCAACTCTTTAAATAGTAGCCAAGTAATTGAGCGAATTGGTGAAATTGGACAGGTAATTAAATCACACTCTGGTCATTTAGATGTAATGGTATCTCTGGACGGGGTTGGAGAAGTACATGATCGAGTTAGGGGGAGAAAAGGAAATTTTGAAAATGCCCTTAAAGTGATTGATTTTATCCAAAATTGCGATCTGGTTTCTAGTCGGAGATTGGGCTGTACAGTTATTAAAGAAAATGTTTATGGAGTGCATGATTTATTAGAATTTGCTTTGAGTAAGGATATTTACATTAAGTATAGACTGGGACTTCCTCATCAGCGTTTATATTCTCAAGATGTCTCCGAACCATTTGACCTGACCTTTGCAGAAAAATATCATCTAAGTATTTTTCTGGAAAATATTATCAGGTTTTATGAAACATCGGAACAGCAGAAGTTTTTTTATAAATCTTTAATTGGTCAAATAATATACGGAAAACCTCGTGCTGCTGGGTGTGATTGGCAACATCGAGGTGTTACTCTCTCAGCCAGAGGAGAACTTTTGTACTGTGCCGTTAAAAGTAAAACATTAGGTTCATCTATTTCTGAAAATTCCGAGCATTTATACTTTGCCAATCAAGATCATTTAGCAGAAATTGTTAAAACCAAATGTGATACCTGTGTTCACGATTATGTTGGTCTTCCCCCCACTCCTACTTTACTGAATAATTATCTTAATAAGGGATTATTAAAATTGAGCATAAATCCCCAATATCTGAAAAAATCACCACTTATTAAACCAGTTAAAGAAATCAAAAAGAAGATTAGCTTTCAAAAAAGAATGATTGGTTATGGTGTAGATTTAGCTAAAATTAATAACTCTCAACCTGCTCAAGGTTTTTCTCGTCATAATTCAGAAAAATATCGGGTACTTATCTGTGGTTGGTATGGCACAGAGACTTTGGGAGATAAAGGAATTTTAGGTGGAGTAGTGAATTCGCTCCAATCTGCTCTAGGAAACTTGGAACTTCATCTTGCTTCCCTTGAATTATATATTTCGGAGATGACGATTCAGCAAATGCCTGAATTAGAGGGATGTTATTTACATTCTATTACGGATGCGATTAAAGTTGCTGGTACGATGGATTTAGTCGTTTTTGGTGGTGGTCCTTTAATGGCTATTCCCAACTTGGCAGAAATGATTGCTATATTTCAAAGAGCAGTAGAAGCTAAGGTTCCGACATTGATTGCCGGATGTGGTGTAGGACCTTTGGGAAATTTTGATTATAATCAAGCAATTAAGAATCTTCTGCACCTATCTTCCTATCGAATTTATAGAGATGAAAACTCTCGAACTTTGGCTGAATCTTTAGGTATTTGTACTTCAGAAGATTTGGTTGCTGAAGATCCTGCTCTCACTTGGGTTAAAAGTTCTTTGGCATCCCTAAAACCAATAGAAAATCCTCAAAAATCTCCAGTGCTATTGTTAGGATTAAGAGATTGGCCTTATCGTGAATATGCACCTCATCTAACTGTATTGGAAGCGGAAAAGCTAAAAAACAAGTTTGAAACAGAAATGATTACAGCACTGACTCACATACTCAACAAATATTCTGAACTTTCAATTATTCCTTTCCCGATGTGTACCAATCATATTGGCGACGACGATAGGTGGTTTTATCGAAGATTGTTTAGGGGTTGTCAAGATATACAGAACAGATTAGATTTAAGCTACTTGGGAGCAGAACAAAAACCTTTGGATGCTTTAAAAGCTTTTCAATCAGCTTCTATGGCTTTGACAATGAGATTTCATTCTCTAGTGTTTGCTTTGGCTGCTGGAGTCCCATCTATAGCTATTGATTACACTCTAGGAAAAGGCAAGGTCAAATCATTAGCAGAAAAACACAACGTACCATATATGAGTTTGGATTTAATTACCGCTGAATTTCTAGTTTCTCGGTTTGGTGATATTTTAAATGGTGATGGACAGGATTTAAAATATTTTGTTTGTCCCCAAACTTTAAAATTTTCAAATGCAGTTAGTTTATTTATTAAAAATCTAGAAGGATAATTAGATTATTATTTATGTTGATCGCAACTAAAAGTAAATTCAAATCTTTGTTGATGAAAGTATATACACTTATTTTAGGAAGGCATCCCTATAATACGGTTTTATCATTTAACTTTCACAATGTTCGCCATATTATCAAATACCTAAAGAAGGAGAGAGAGACAATTTGTTCCAAAGCCGAATGTGTATTAGTTGATGTTGGAGCAGGAGCAAGCCCTTATTATGATATCTTCTCTCCAGTTACGTCTAGATATGTTGCTGTAGATCTGAAGGAAAGTTTACCTAAAAACGAAAATCGCTCTATTGAGCAGATTTATGGCTTCGCTGAGGCAATTCCTCTTGAAAATGCTCTGGCTGATATTGTATTGTTTAATCAGTGTCTTGAACACGTCCATGATCCTTTGAAATCCGTTGCTGAAATTTACCGTATTCTCAAGCCAGGTGGGAAATTGATTGGTTCAGTCCCGCACATCAGTCCTGTCCACTTAGAGCCAAATGATTTCCGCCGCTATACAGATCTGGGATTAAGGCAGTTACTTGGAGGTGCTGGTTATACAGACATCAAAATTGAAGGCAGTGGCTCGGTCTATTCAGCAACAGCACTGTTGATTACAATGGATTGGATGCTGACTCCTAGAAAAGACGGCGTTTCTCAAGGATTCTCGGCAAAAAAAGCACTACTTCTCTCACCTATAGTAGGCTTGATCAATATACTCGGTTTGCTCCTTGATTTTCTAACAAAAGATAAGTATAGAAGTCCAGCTAATTTATGCTGGTCAGCGAGTAAACCACTTTTTTGAAGCGATGAAAATATGTCTACTTAGTTGAATCATGAAAAAAAACATTAAAAAACTATTCAGAAAACTGGGGTTTGAAGTCAAGAGATATAATCTTAATACTTCACAATTAGCCCTGATGGGAAGGTTACTGGAATATCATCAGATAGAGCTAATTTTTGATGTGGGTGCTAACTGTGGACAGTATGCTAGTTTTCTGCGAGACTCTGGTTATCAAGGCAAGATAGTATCCTTTGAACCTTTATCCACTGCCTACTCCCAATTACTTACTCTTAGCAAAAAAGATAACTTGTGGGAAATTGCTCCTCGCTGCGCTTTGGGAAATCAAGAAGGTGAAATTACCATTAATATTGCTGGGAATAGTCAAAGTAGCTCTGTACTGTCGATGTTGGATTCTCATGTGCAAGCTGCTCCTGAATCAGTTTATTGTGGTTCTGAAATAGTACAATTGAGACGGCTAGATACTTTAGCTAAAGACTACATTACAGAGGGTACTCAATCAATATTTTTGAAGATCGATGTGCAGGGATTTGAAAAGCAAGTTATTGAAGGTTCTTTTCAGATTCTTCCTTTAGTTAAAGGGATACAAATAGAAATGTCTTTAGTGCCACTATATGACCAGCAAATTCTCTTTGAATATCTGCTAGAGTTTATGAGAAAACTTGGCTACGAGCTATAGACAATTGTTCCGAACTTTGCCGATATAAAAACTGGAAGACTATTACAAATGGACGGGATATTTTTTAAGTCATGAAAGTATGTTTACTAAGTAATTCTGATGGTCGAGGAGGCGCCTATGCGGCCGTTTATCGTTTACATCAAGGCTTGCGGGAAACTGGTACAGATTCGACTCTGTTAGTTGGTGATAAAACTCGTGATGACTATACTGTTTTATCGCCGGCAAGTAAATTAATGAAGGGTTGGACAAAGCTAAGACCTACTTTTGATCAATTGCCCTTGTCATTATATAACCAAAGAGAGAGAACAACTTATTCTATCCAATGGCTTCCTGATCGCCTTGTTTCTAGAGTAGCCCAAATTAGTCCAGATATTATTAACTTACACCGGATTAATGCCGGGTTTTTACAAATTGAAACCCTAGCCAAATTTAAGCAACCTCTTGTTTGGACGGCTCACGATATGTGGCCTTTTACGGGTGGTTGTCATTATAGTGGAGAATGTGATCGCTATACCCAATCCTGTGGTCATTGTCCTCAATTAAAAAGTCAGCAAGATTGGGATATTTCTCGTTGGGTTTGGTGGCGAAAAGCTAAAGCTTGGAAAAATCTAAATCTGACTATTGTTACCCCCAGTCAGTGGTTAGCAGATTGTGCTAGAAATAGTTCTCTATTTCAGGATTTACGGATAGAAGTAATTGCCAATGGCTTAGATATTCAAAGGTATAAACCAATCGAGAAAAAAATTGCTCGCCATCTCTTAGGATTACCCCAAGATAAGCAGCTTATTCTCTTTGGTGCTATGACGGCAACAAGCGATCGCCGAAAAGGATTTCATCTGCTGCTACCTGCCATAAAAAAACTCAGCCAGGGGGAAATATGGCAGCATAAATTAGAGTTAGTGGTCTTCGGTGCTTCTGAACCAGTTAATCCGCCTGATTTTGGACTGAAAACCCATTATTTAGGCAGATTAAATGATGATATTTCCCTAGCTTTAGTCTATGCCGCCGCCGATATTTTCGTCGCTCCCTCCCTTGAGGATAATCTTCCTAACACAGTCATGGAAGCTCTCGCCTGTGGAACTCCCTCTGTTGCTTTTAAAATTGGTGGAATGCCTGATATGATCGAACATCAAGAGAATGGTTATCTGGCCCACCCCTTCGAGGTGGAAGACTTGGCACTGGGAATTAATTGGGTATTAGAAGATACAGAAAGGTATAACCAATTGTGCATTCGGGCAAGGCAAAAAGTGGCGCAAGAATTTACTTTAGAGTTACAGGCACAAAAATATTTAGAGTTATACAGTGAGATCTTGAGCAAGATCAATAATACATTTAGGCTATAATGACCATAATATTTTGCCCCCATCTCAATTCTAGCCAGTAGATTATTTTCCCTAGTGCTAGAGGAAAAAGCCCCATAAGTCTAATCACCAGTGTAGCTCCGATGACTTCCACTATTGCCCCTTCTCGACCTTCACTGCCCACCCAAGATGAATTGCCCTGTGATGACGGCGTTCCCATGGAAACCCAACGACATAAACTACAGATGGATATCCTGATTGATGCCTTGTTACCCTGGTTAGCTGCTAGGGAAGATGGCTATGTGGGGGGCAATATGTTCGTTTATTTCAGTGCCGCACAGTTAAAAAGCGAGGAATTTCGCGGACCCGATTTTTTTGCTGTCCTGGGGGTTCCCAAAGCGGAAAGAAAAAGTTGGGTGGTTTGGGAAGAAGGGAAAGCTCCCGACGTGGTTATCGAACTCCTTTCCGAAAGTACCGCTCCACAGGATAAAACTGAAAAGAAAGCCATCTATCAGGACCGTTTGCGAGTGCCAGAATATTTCTGGTACGATCCCTTTAATCCTGAAGACTGGGCAGGTTTTATCCTCAGAGAAGGCAACTACGAGCCATTATCTCTAGAGGAGGGAGAAAGATTTTTCAGTCAAAGACTAGGGTTGTCCTTGGTACGCTGGCAAGGGGAGTATAAGGGAGTCGAGGCAGTGTGGTTGCGTTGGGCGACTTTTGCTGGCGATTTACTGCCCACAGAGTCAGAGCTAACTGAACAGGAGAGAATGCGGGCTGAACAGGAGAGAATGCGGGCTGAACAGGAGAGAATGCGGGCTGAACAGGAGAGAATGCGGGCTGAACAGGAAAGAATACGGGCTGAGGATTTAGAAGCATTGCTTCAACGCTATCGAGAGCGTTTTGGAGATTTGCCGGAATAAATCCATGATATTGATTGGCTAGTAACCAATAGTCCCGTTGAATTATTAAGGATTGGGCTCTTCTCGACTTTGTGTGATAATTTTTGCTTATGGAATCGTGAAATGCTTATCGGGCAAGACTTTTAGGGCTATTTTGCGGATATTCTATCAGTATAGACCTCGTTTCCACAGAAGAGCCAGGATTGAGAAGATTGTCTATAATGACGATCCAGAAAGCTAATAGGATAGGGATATGAAGCATAGACAACAAATAACGCTAGAAAACTCTTGTTTGCTTTCTGGGAGGAAGCTGGTTAAAATTTTCTTTACAAGAAGTTGATCATCAGGTAAGATGTACCCAATATACCTATTGAATCCGGTCTTGAACTGGTTGGTTAATTGAATTGCCCATTATGAGTGACACGCTGCCGTAGCAATATTTTGATAAAGGATGCCAGTTCCGAGTTGGCTTTGACGATAAAACAGGGCAGTAAATATTAGTAGTATAAAGGTTGACAATGTTGAAAAAATTATTTAACCGTATGCAAAGCGAACAGGGAAGAAAAAATATTAAATTTGCCCTAGCCCGAAAAATATTCAATCCCCTCTTAAGAAATATTGGCTACACCCTAATTACTGACCATTTTTATCAGCCGATACCCAACCGTCAGGAAATTATGACCTATGCGGGTAAAGAAAGGCCTCTTAGCTCAATTGAATGGCATCTAGACAAGCAGACTGAACTGGTTAAGTATTTACTAGAAAAATATGCTTTAGAATTTAACAATAAAGAAATTTTTTCAGCGTTTGGTTATTCCGAAGATACTTCTGCTCTCATTAGTGGCGATGCAGAAGTCCTCTATGCTATGGTCAGAGAAAAGAAACCGTCTCAGGTAATTGAAATTGGCTCAGGTGGTAGCACTAAAATTATCGCCGCAGCTTTAAGAATGAATTTTATAGAAAATTCCCAAAAATCACAACTGATCTCGATCGAACCTTATCCTCAAGATTTTTTAAAAGACTTTGCTAATGTTAGTAAAGATTTTCTAGAATTTAGTTTGCTTACCCAGAAAGTAGAAGCCGTAGATTTGTCTGTTTTTGAATCTCTGCAAACCAATGATATTCTGTTTGTTGATTCTAGTCATGTGTTTAAGTCTGGCAGTGATGTGGAGTTTGAATTTCTTCAAGTTTATCCCCGTTTACAAACAGGAGTCGGCTCTCCTCGACTTTGTGTGATAATTTTTGCTTATGGAATCCTGAAGTGCTTATTGGACAAGACTTTTAGGACTATTTTGCGGATATTCTATCAGTATAGACCTCGTTTCCAGTCTTAGTTCATATTCATGATATATTTTTTCCCTATGATTATCCCATCGAATGGAATCTAAAAGAATCGCGATACTGGAATGAGCAATACTTTCTAGAAACTTTTCTACAGTTTAATAAAAAGTTTGAAGTTTTGGCATCATTGTCTATGGTATCTGATTATAAAAATTCTGTGTTTCTGGACAACATTAATGCTTATAATGAAGATCGATTACCCGGTTCTTTCTGGATGATTGCTTGAAGATTACTTACTATTAAAAAATTATGACAACAATTAATCTTAATAATGAATTTTCCACAACTCGTCTGATGACTATGGAGATGCCAGTTATTGTTAACACTCCTTCCTCAAAAGTGCAATCTCATTTATTTTTGCCACCAAATCCAGAAGGCAGGGGAGAAGGAGGATTAAGAACAAAGGGATATTTCAAGCAGTCCTACAGGGAGACAAGTGAGGTATCGGAAAAATTTACAGTTCCTTTGGTTACTATTATAACGGTAGTTTTTAATGGAGAAAAGCACTTAGAGCAAGCAATTCAGAGTGTCATTAGCCAGTCTTACAATAATGTTGAGTACATTATTATAGACGGAGGTTCTACTGACAGCACAATTGATATTATTCGTAAGTATGATGATCAGATAGATTATTGGTTGAGCGAACCTGACGAAGGTATATATGATGCGATGAATAAAGGCTGGAAATTGAGTCAAGGAGATTACATTTACTACTTGGGGAGCGATGATATATTGTTAAATATACCTAGCCAATCTATTCAGAAAGCAAGTTTAAACAATACGGACATAATTCATGGCAATGTAATTATGGATAACGGTCAGCTACGGATCAGTAGATATAATCCATTGATTGTGTTCAAAAATACTTTATGTCCCCAAGGATTATTCATTAAGAAAAACTTACTTGCTCAACTTCCGTTCAACACGAAATATAAAATATATGCTGACTTCGATCTTAATCAAAAGATTTATAAGATGAGTGCATCGTCAATCAAAGACAAATCTACAATTGCTTTTTTTAGACTTGGTGGTGCCAGTAGTTCCTATCAAGATAACTCAAAATTAGCGAATTGTAAGCAGGAGTACGCTAGAGTTATTTATGATAATTTTGGTTTGTGTGGGCTGATTTTATCTTGGATTTGGGGGGCTGTACGAGGTTTAGTTGTTAGAAACAATATCCATTTACATACCGATTACAAAACCTTGAAAAAAGTTTTAAAAGACTGCGAATAATCCTTTTTATTCGAGCGATATTTGCATGAACATATTTCAGCAATCAACAATTTAAAGGAGTTAGAAACTTTCTATGCAGAGTACAGCAGAATAAAGAATCGGGTATATCTTTGGACGATTGGACTGAAAAACATACGGATTATTGACATTATTTTACCAACTATATCAGCTGCCAAGAGACTTTAAATATGGGCAAAATATCTAATTTAAGAACATCTTTTAGATATGCGAGGGAACTTTATCAACTATACCTAGACAAAAAAATGAAACGAACACCAAAATCAATCTATACCAACCATTATAGCTCATTTATCTTGGAGTTTTTATCTATATTTTTTCTTAAGTGTATTGCCAGTGTAACTTTGTTTCTTGAGAAAAAACAGACTTTTAGTTAATCGATCGGAGTAAGAAAATGCAACAATTTATCGAGACGTTGAGTCAATGCCCTAAGTGCCAAAGTAGTCAATTAATTTTTGACGATCATCAGATTATTTGCAAAAACTGTAGTTCTGAATTTGCTATTATTAATAATAAACCAGTATTCATTCGAGAAGATAATGAAATTTTTTCTCCCTCTTTTTATACTAATGCGGTTACTAATTACAGTTCAAAAGAGAAAAAAAATATATTCTCAAAAATTGTCCCTAGTCCCTCGATTGCATTCAACCATGTTGAGAGGATTCAAAATTTCGCTCAGACTTAAAAAAAGTTTACCCCAGCCTATGTCTTGGTTGTGGGTGGAGGAAATCAGAAAAGAGATTTGGATAGGTTAATGTCAGAATATAGCAATATCAAATTGATCTATTCCGATGTTGATGTTAATGCAGATGTTGATTTATTCTGTGATGCTCACGATCTTCCTTTTCAAGACCAAGTTTTTCATGGTATTATTACCACAGCAGTTTTAGAGCACGTTCTCTACCCCGAAAAAGTCGTTAGTGAAATGCACAGAGTTCTCAAAGATGGCGGGGTAATTTATTCAGAAATTCCCTTTATGCAGCAGGTTCATGAAGGGGCCTATGATTTTACCAGATATACCCTTTCTGGTCATCGGCGCTTGTTTAACTATTTTTCAGAAATTTCCAGTGGTTTAGTTGCTGGACCTGGAACAGTTTTAGTCTGGTCTATCGAACATTTCGCTTTATGTTTTACTGGCAATAATACCTCAAGATTATTAACTAAAGCAATGGTGAGATTAGTGTTTTCTTGGCTTAAATATTTTGACTATCTATTCAAAAATAATCCTCAGGCTCTCGATGGAGCTTCTTGTACATATTTCTTAGGAAAAAAATCTACTGAGAAAGTAGTTTCTGATCAAATGATTATTGAGAGATATAAGGGAGCTAATAATCTTCGCCATACCTAGAGAATATCGTCAATTCTCCAGTTTATACAAGAAAATAATCTAATTAAATCCTCAACAGTGATGAAAATTTTGTTATTTAGTCGCTACGATACTTTAGCTGCTAGTAGCCGCTATCGTACTTACCAATATTTGCCTTATTTGAAAAAAGAGGGAATAGAGGTTGAGACCGCTCCCTTATTAGATAATGATTATCTTAGAACTCGCTACTTAGGGAAAAAATACCCTTTATCGAGATTATTATCTGCTTATCAACAGAGAATTTCGCTGCTGTTGAAATCTCAAAAATACGATTTAATCTGGTTAGAAAAGGAAGCATTACCTTGGCTACCAGCTTGGCTAGAATTACTGTTGCTCAGAGGAAGAACACCTTATTTAGTTGATTATGATGACGCAGTATTCCACCGTTACGATCAACATTCTGCTTCTGTAGTTAGATGGCTATTGGCACAGAAAATCGATCGAGTAATGCAGAATGCTCGCTTAGTGATTGCGGGAAATGATTACTTAGCTAACAGAGCAACACAAGCAGGAGCTAAATGGGTAGAAATATTACCCACCGTCGTCGATCTTGATCGCTATCCCTTATCAAAAGCTCCTCAAAATGAAGTCTTTACCATCGGCTGGATAGGAAGTCCATTGAAGTTTGTCGATTATATACAAGAACTTTATCCTGTTTTAAAAGAAATTTGTCGAGATGGTGGTGCCAAAGTCGTTGCTATTGGTGCCAAAGAGACAAATCTAGAGGATATCCCTTTAGAAATTAAGCCTTGGTCAGAAGCAACCGAGGTGAAAGAGATGCAACAATTTGATGTAGGGATTATGCCCCTTACTGATACGCCATTTGAGCGAGGAAAATGCGGATTTAAACTAATTCAATATATGGCATCTACTCGCCCAGTTATTGGTTCACCAGTAGGGGTGAATGCCGAGATTATCGAGCAGGGTATCAACGGCTTTCAAGCTAGTAGTCAAGCTGAATGGCTGCAAGCTTTTCAAAACCTGAAACATGATCGAGATTTAAGAGAAAGCATGGGATGGGCTGGCAGAAAACTTGTCGAAGATAAGTATAATATTCAAATAACCGCCCCTAAAATGTTGCAGCTATTGCAAAAAGCTAATCAAGTTAAAAAAACTTAAACTTGTTCTCATAAAATTATCCATAAATAAAGAGTTTAAACTGTACATAAAATGAAAATACTTTTTGTTATTACTAGAGCAGATACCCTTGGAGGCGCACAGGTTCATGTGCGGGATTTAGCGAAATTTCTCCAAGATTCTCACCATCAAGTCTTAGTTGTTACTGGAAGCAAAGGAATTTACAATCATGACTTGCAAGGACAGCACATAAACAATCTATCTTGTCAATACTTGGGCAAAAAAATTAACTTAATTCAAGACTGGAAAACCTTAAATTTTCTTCAAAAAATTATTGCAGAATTCCAACCAGATATTATCAGCACTCACTCTAGTAAAGCGGGAATTTTAGGACGATTAGCAGCCAGAAAAAGCAAGACTCCTTGTATTTTTACCGCCCATGGTTGGGCTTTTACAGGAGGTGTACCAGAGCCGAGTCGAACTATCTATCAGTGGTCAGAAAAAATCACAGAACCTTTAGCTAATAAAATTATCTGTGTTTCGGAACAAGATCGATTAATTGGACTAAAAACTGGTATGCAACCCAATCGATTATTGACCATACATAATGGGATGCCAGATGTACCAGCAGAATTGAGAGCTAATCCTAGTCATTCTAACCCTGTTCGTATTGTTATGGTGGCAAGATTTGATCAGCAAAAAGACCATGTAACCTTACTGAAAGCCTTTCAAAATATTCCCGAAGCCCATTTAGATTTGGTCGGAGACGGTCTGGATTTAGAAAAAATTAAAACCTTAGCCAAGGAGCTAAAAATTATCGACAGAATTAATTTTTTAGGCTTTCGTACCAATGTAGCAGAAGTATTAGCCCAAGCCCAAATATTTACTTTAATATCTAATTGGGAAGGGTTTCCTCGCACCACAATCGAAGCAATGAGAGCAGGACTACCAGTGATTGTGTCCGATGTTGGGGGAGCGTCAGAAGCAATTATGGAAGGAATAACAGGTTATATTGTACCCTGGGGAGATGTTAACACTTTACACCAGAGACTATTACAATTAGTTCTAGATGCTCAGTTCAGGACTAAAATGGGAGCGGCAGGACGCAAACGCTACGAAGCAGAATATACTTTTGAGAAGATGTTTGAAAAAACCTTTCAGGTTTATGAGCAAGTTTTAGAGAAAAGGACTAAAAATGATGATTGAGAATAAATTGTTAATCACAGGTGCTACAGGGTTGCCAGGTGGTTTTTTCATGGAACGTTTGGCATCTACTAAGCCTGAAATAGAAATACATTGTTTAATTCGCCCTACTAGCGATCGCAGTATGTTAGATAGTCTAGGATTACCCATAATCTATCATATTGGTGATAGCTCGATTCCAGAAACTTGGCAGCAAATTTTTAGTGAAAATAATTTTCAAACCATTATCCATCTCGTCCAGCTTCGACAAGTACCAACCATACTTAATAGTCTAAAAAAATTCCAACAAACTCCCCGATTAATTATCATCGGAACCACGGGAGTGTATTCAAAATATAATGAATATTCTGCCGAGTATAAAAAAGCAGAAAGCTATTTACAACAAGATGCTGCTTCTTATTGTCTCCTGAGACCGACAATGATTTATGGTTCTCCCCAAGATAAAAACTTACACAAATTGATTAAATTCTGTCACCGCTACGGATTCTTTCCCATTTTTGGTTCTGGGGATAACCTGTTACAACCAGTTCACGCTGATGACATTGCCCAGATGTTGTTAAAAGTCTGGGAATGTCCTAATATAAAAGGTGCTTACGATCTTTCCGGAGGTAGTATTGTTTCCTTCCGTCAGTTAATTTTATTGGTAGAAAAGTTATTAGGCCAACCAGTGCGCCCCCTATCTTTTCCCTTAAAATTTGGCATTTGGTCGGCTACTCTATTAGAAAATACATTAGGTAAAAAGTCACCCGTGCGACGAGAACAAATCTTGCGATTACAAGAAGACAAAGCTTATTCCCACGAAGAAGCTAAAAGGGATTTAGGGTTTACTCCTCGTACTCTAGAAGTCGGGTTGCAACAAGAGATAGAATTAATGCGCTCCCAAGGTATAATCTAACTAATTCAATCAATTTTTGTCTTGTGGCTGCCAATTCAATTGACGAGTTTATTGATGAGTTTGTCGATCACCTCTTTCTACCATCCTTGACAGAGGTGCTGGAGTGAGTTACAATTCCCGAAAGCTGCTGCTAAATCACAATTATGACGCTTCCCCTAGTCAATCAAGACAAAGACGCAATTGCACTAGACCGCAATTTTTCCACCACTCGCCTGGTGACGCAGGAGAGACCAGTTATTGTCAACGATTCCGCATCAAAAGTGCAGTTTTCTCTGTTCCTACCACCCAATCCAGAACGAAAAGCAGAAGGCGGGTTGAGAACCCAGGGATATTTCAAACGTTCTTATGATGAAGCTAGTGGCTTGTCTGACAATTCACCGCTTCCTTTAGTTACCATCATTACTGTAGTTTTTAACGGCGAGAAGTATTTAGAGCAGACAATTCAGAGTGTGATTAATCAGACCTATGATAATGTTGAGTATATTGTCATAGATGGCGGTTCTACGGATGGTACAGTTGATATTATTCGTAAGTATGAAGATAAGATTGATTATTGGGTGAGTGAGCCCGATAGCGGTCTATACGATGCGATGAACAAAGGAATTGAATTAGCAACAGGAGAGCTAATTGGATTAATTAATAGTGATGATCTTTACAATGATGGTACAATATCGAAAGTAACCAATCAATATGTCAATCCTCAAAAACTGAAATCAGTTATCATAAGTGGTGCAATTTTTCGCACTGATAGCCAGGGAAATATCAAGATCAGACTTTACGCATCACATAAGTCGTTAGAAGAACAAATAGAGTGGAGAATGCCTCTGCATCATCCAGCTACTTTTGTATCTTGTGATGTATATAAAACAATTGGTACATTTAACCCTAAATATAAAATAGCAGGAGATTACGATTTTATTTATAGAGCCTTTCATTCTCATAAAGTTAAATTTTTGATAATAGATGATTTTTTGACCTCTATGAGGTTAGGTGGTTTATCAGAGGAAGGCATTATGAGTATATGGATTAAAGCCAAGGAAAATTTTCAAGTTAGAAAAGACAATATATCTTTGGCAAAAAATTTTTTGATTTTTTTATTTGTACTTCTAGTAAACGGTATAAAGCAAATTGTCAAGCCACTACTCAGTGAGCCACTGTTGTCAACTTATTACCGATATCGTCATAAAAGAGATTGATTAAGATTTGACTAGGGGGTTCAGTGATTAATTCAGGCTGAGAGCATCTCAAACGCTATTGACAATTGACCGATTTTGTGATGCGCGTGGGCATTTCAAGTGATATAGTCATTTCAGATAAGTCTGATACAGCCTAGACCGACAAAACCCTTATGAACTCTGGGATTGATATTCTCAATCTTAATTGAAATGACTATAAGTACCTAAGCAAAATTAATTACACATATCTAACTACCCCTTGCCTTGTGCAAGAGTGCCTTTTGCCTATCCTAACCAAGAAATTAATTTTGCACGACTACTTACCAGTCAATTAGAATAGTTACGAACTCGACCCATTTGGCCAATTTTTGATTAACAATTGAGATGGCAAATTCTACTCAAATATTCCTGAATCATGGGTAAGCAACCCACATAAAGTTCATTTTGTCAAGGATTGTTAAGATGCGCTTATATTGGTAGTTAATTTAGTGAAGGAAGTTTAGCATGAAACCTGTTTTGATATTGTCTCTTGGGGTACGAGGTGGTACGGTAATATATGCACAAGAAGTTATTGATCGTCTTTCGATTGAAAAAACCGTTATCATCCCTTTTGGCTCTTCTGTAAAAACTCCATGCCACACTTATAAATGGATTGCTCATAGAAACGTATATGAGTTCTTTATCTATTCTTTTACTTTATTGCCTCTATATATGATCAGCTTGTTCTGTGATTTGACAGTTAACAAGTATAGTTCTATTTATCTTCCTTATTTTCATTACTGGAATATTTTTTTTGTATTCATTTTTAAGCTGTTTAATAAAAAGGTAATAACTACTATACATGACGGATGTATAGGGGATAAAAATCAGAACAATTTCAAGGGCAAAATTCTAAATTATCTTAAAGAGAAATCTCTTTACTCTTCAGATGAATTAATTTTTTTGTCGGAATATGTAAAAAACGAATTTCAAAAAAAATATGGGAGAAAAGACGATTGCCATGTTATTCCTCACGGATTAATAATACCAGAAGGTCTAAGGCAAGCATCCAGGAATCATAATCCATTGCCTAACATTCTCTTTTTTGGCCAGGTAATCCGTTCCAAAGGAGTTGAGAATTTAATCCACGCCTGTTTGAAGATGGCAACAGAAAAATATAATAAATTAGTTATAGTTGGAAAGCATTTCTATCCCCTCGGTATTGATAGAAATATTTACTCTAGTAGTAAAATTGTTTTTATAGATAATTATGTACCAGAAAATGAAATCTCTAAGTTTTTCAATGAAGCTGATATTTTAGTTCTTCCCTATACTATTGCAACCCAGTCAGGGGTAGTTACTATAGGTGTTTCTGCCTGTATTCCCATGGTTTGTACAAAAGTGGGTGGACTTAAAGATCAGCTAGTTCCAGATGCTGAAGCAATTTTCGTAAATTCAGATTCTGAATCGATTAAAGAGGGTATTTTGGCTCTAATTGACAATAAAGAGCTTTATGAGTCTATTTCCTTAAATCTCAAAAGGAAACATACAAGTCTCGACTGGAATAATATAGCTAAATCTATCGAAAACGTTATAATCTCTACTACTGAATAACGAGGAAAACATCTATGACTATTGGGATTTGTAATTTGTGCGGTTCTGTGGTGGTTCGGATACATCCAGGATATTTTGGTACTCGTTGTTTAAACTGTAGATCTACTAAAATTCATAGAGCAGTTGGTTTGACAATTGAATCTCTAAATTTTTCAACCAGTACCTCTGTTTATGAGTTGTCTTCTCGCGGAGCTTTGTATAAATTCTTAAAAGGTAAATTTCAGAATTTATACTTTTCTGAATACTTTGATGATGTACCTCTAGGGTTGATGAAGAACTCTGTTGTCTGTCAAGACGTTCAAAATCTTCTTCTCAACGACGAATCTTTTGATTTAGTGACTTCCACCGAAGTTTTTGAGCATGTTCCTGATGACAGCAAGGGTTTTTCTGAAATTTACAGAGTCTTAAAAAAAGATGGATACTTTATCTTTACCGTGCCTTTATTAGATAACCCGAAGACAGTTGAAAGATGTTTCTTACAGCCTGATGGGACTATCATACATCAACTTGAACCTGAGTATCATGGCGATAGGATCCGTGGACAGAGAGGAGTTCTTGCCTTCAGAAATTACGGATTGGATATAACTGAACGCTTAGAAAGTTGTGGGTTTCACGCTGAAATACGTCTGGTAAACTCGGGGCGCAATGTAATTGAAGATCAGAAGGTTATTATAGCCAAAAAAATATAGTTCTATGACTGTCACTAAAAAATCAACTGGAGATGAGAATAAAATGTTAATTTCCTGCAAATACAACTTTCTTTTTATCCATAATCCCAAAGTAGCGGGATCTTCTTTGGATGGAGAAATCTCTGAGAAAAATTATCTTAAATGACTGAGAATATTTTAACTATATTTGAAACTTGACAAAAAGACTATGAGAAAATGCTAGAATTGCTTAAGTTGCCAGAAGTAAAATTACTAAACGTCAATCAAAATCATCAACGTCAGCGAGACTACAGGAGTTATTATAACCAAGAAACCAAAAATATTATTAGTGAACATCTCAAGGAAGATATAGAACTGTTTGGATACTCTTTTTAGTAAAAGATAGCTTTAGATACTTATGCAACTTACGGCCTCCCTTGTCCTTTACAAAAATGACCCAGAGATAGTTATTCAAGCAATTAAATCTCTGTTCAGCACACCAATAGAAATTAATTTATCAGTAGTAGATAACTCTCCCAGCGATGAACTCAAAAAAATATTCGATAATTTTCAGGAATACGATATAGATTATTACTTCAATAATGGTAATAACGTTGGTTTTAGTCAAGCTCAAAACCTAGCTATTGCTAGGTCTAAAAAGTATGATTATCATCTAGTAATGAATCCCGATATATACTTTGATAGCAAGACGATTTTAGAACTAATAGATTACTTAGAACATAATTTAGATATTGGATTAATTCAGCCTAAAATACTTTATCCCCACGGTGAAATACAATATCTTTGTAAACAGAACCCAACTTTTTTGGCACTGTTTATGAGAAGATTTATACCGAAGCAATTAGCTAGTCAGGGGATGTTTAAAAAATATATGGACTGGTATGAAATGAGGGAAACTGGTTATGATAAAATTATCGACGTTTGCTATTTGTCTGGGTGTTTTATGCTGTTTCGTCGTCAATATTTAGAAGAAATTGGCTATTTTGATGAAAACATTTTTATGTATCTAGAAGATGCAGATATAACCTTGAGAATGGCAGAAAAATATAGGTCTGTATTTTATCCCAATACCTATATTTATCACTACTGGGCTAGAGGTTCGCAAAAATCTCTTAAATTGACTTGGGTGACTATTCAATCAGCATTTTATTATTTTAGTAAGTATGGCTGGAAATTTTGGTAAATTAGGTTAACAACATAATTAATAAAATAATTTTATGAAAAACATTTTAGTCACGGGTGCAACAGGTTTTATCGGCAGCTATCTTCTGCAAATTTTATCTCAGCATAAATTCCAGATTACTGCAGCAGTACGAAAGAATTTATCTCACTCCTTATCTACACCAATAAGAATAGTTAAAGTTGGTAATATCGATGAAAAAACTGATTGGCAAGAAGCACTGCAAGGAATTGATATAGTCATCCATCTAGCGGCCCGCGCTCATATTATCAACGAAACTATTCCCAATCCAGAAGCAGAATTTATTAAGGTTAATACTCAAGGTACAGCTAACTTAGTTCAACAATCAATTCAAGCAGGAGTTAAACACTTTATTTTTATCAGTTCTATCGGTGCGATGACAACTCAAAGCGATAGGATACTCACAGAAAATTCTCCCTGTCACCCCGATAGTCCTTATGGTCGTAGTAAATTGCAAGCAGAACAAGCTTTAATTAACCTTACCAAAGATAGTAACATGACTTGGATAATCCTTCGTCCTACTCTAGTTTACGGTCCGGGTAATCCGGGTAATATGGAGCGCTTGATGAAACTAATTAAACGGGGATTACCTTTACCTTTTGGTGCAATAAAAAATCGTCGTAGTTTTGTCTTTGTGGGTAACTTAGTTGCTGCCATTATTACCTGTTTAGATCATCCTAATGCCGCTAATCAGATTTTTTTAATTAGCGATAACCAAGCTGTTTCGACTCCTCAATTAATTCGACTCATTGCTCAACAAATTCAACAACCCTGTCGATTGCTGCCCGTCCCCACTACCTTACTTAGATTCTTAGGTTATCTAGGTGATAGGGTAGAATCCATAACAGGGAAAAATCTCCCTTTTAACACCTATAATATCGATCGCTTGCTTGGTTCTCTTGCCGTTGACTCTAGATATATTCAAAAAACCCTGGATTGGCAACCTCCCTTTACTTTAGAGCAAGGATTAGCCCAAACAATTCAGCCAGAAAATTAGTGATCAGCTTGTCAAAAAGACTTCATAATTCAAGTTCCGCTTTGACAAAATCGGGGGTTTTATGGAGAGAAAACCCCACTTTAGCCGCTATCATCTGCATAGCGCGGTTATCCCTTAAAATTTCCCCTTCAATTCCGTCTAATCCTTCCTTTTTGCCAATAGTGACTAAACGCTGTAGTAACTCAGTACCAATTCCTTGCCCTTGATAGTCATCCCTAACTAATAGGTCAAATTCCGCCACATTAACGCCGTGTAGTTTATTTAAGCGTCCTATAGCGATAATTTCTCGATCTTCCGTCTGATCGTTATTAATCTCTACCACTAAGCTCATTACTCGATCGTAGTCGATAAAACAAATGCGCGTAAGACGATCATAAGCGGTTTGGCGATCGAGATTGACAAGGTGAAAATAACGATAATAAATGGTTTCTTCCGAGAGATAATGGTTAAATTGTCGCACTAAAGGCTCATCCGCTGCCCGAATCGGACGAATTAGCACCTTTAAGCCTCTTTTTGTCGTCCAAGGCCCTATATAATGTTCGGGATAGGGACGGATTGCCGGATGAGATAACTTTTCTGGGGGAGTAGTTGGAGGATGAAGAAGGATAGAAGCGGAAAGGGCGATCAATTGCTCTGAATCGGCAAAAAAGGGATTAATATCGATAGTTTTAATGCGAGGTTGTTCACTGACCAAGTGACTAAATTTAACGATTATTTGCTCTAAATTCGCTAAATTAAGCGATTTAAGCCCATTTAGTCCCTGAAAAGCCCGATAAATCTTGGTTTTTTCTAAAAGTCGGCGCGCGAGATTAGTATTTAAAGGAGGTAGAGCGGTGGCGTAATCTTGAAAAATATCGACTAAACGGCCACCAGTACCGAAAATTATCACCGGTCCGCACTGATCATCGTAATTAGAGCCGATAATTAACTCATATCCTCGATCGATCTCTAACATTGGTTGAATACTCACCCCGAGAAAATGCTCCCGACCCACTTGTGCGCTAACATTAGCTTCGATCGCCTGATATGCTTGTGCGACTGCTATAGGGGAAAAAAGTGGCAATTGTACCCCACCCACCGCGCTTTTATGGATAATCGTCTGGGAATGCAGTTTCATCACCAGGGGATAACCGAGAGATTCAGCGAGATTAACTGCTTCTGCGGCACTTTCAGCAATTTCAGTGACAATAACAGGGATTCCATAAGCTTTGAGTATAGCTAAAGACTCTGACTCACTGAGAATTGTTCTATCCCCTGCTTGCTCGATAATCTGGCTAACTAAAACTCGATCGGAGCCATTTTCCCGAGAATTGGCTAAAATTGGCGTTTGATAAAGACCGCGCAGATTCTCTTCATATTTCCAGAGCAAATTAAACACCCGGGCCGCCGAATCGGGATAGCGATAGGTGGGGATACCCTGCTGATTTAATAACGCTACTCCCTCTGCAATGCCCTCTCCCCCCATCAAACTTGCTAAAATGGGTTTTTTGCTATTTTGAGCGATTGAGGCGATGCTACGGGCAATTGCTCGCAGATCGGTGTTAAAGCGAGGCGAGAGAATCATCAACACCGCGTCGGTATGTGCATCCGCTAAAGCGATCTCTAGGGCGCGAGCGTAGCTATCGGGATCGCTGCTGCGACGCAGATCGATGGGATTTTGGGGGACAATATCCGCGGGAAAAAGAGGTGCTAGTTGCTCGATCGTTGCGGGGGTAAGGGTTGCCAGTTGTCCATCTTCCGCCAGTAAAGCTGAGGCCGCTAAAAGAGCGGGAGCAACACCATTGCTGATGATTGTCAAGTGTTTTCCCCGGGGAAATCGGGGAATTTTCCCTAAAACTTGCGTGATATTCAAGAGATCGGCCATTCTTTGTACTTCCACGATGCCACAGCGAGCAAAGGCAGCGGAGAGAGTTAGTTGATCGCTGGTCAATTTACCAGCATGGGAAAGAGCAGTGGGGTCAAAGTCGGTACTGTGGCGACTAATGGCGATAATTGGTTTATTTAGGGCAACTTCTCGGGCCGAGGACAGAAAAGAGCGGGCATTATTCAGGGATTCCAGGTAGATAACGATGCTTTTGGTTTGGGGATCGTCTCCCAAATAATAGAGTAATTCGCCCCAATCCACATCTAAAAGGACTCCGAGGGAGATAAAGTGACTAAAACCGACATTTTCGCTTAAACTCCAATCAAGCACGGCGGCAGCGATCGCACCACTTTGACTAATCAGGGCAATTGAACCGGTTTTCGGCAGGATGGGGGAAAAGGTGGCGTTAAGATTTTGGCTGAGATTGCTGATTCCTGAGCTATGGGGACCGATGATGCGTAATTTTTGACCAGCGATCGCTTTAATTTCCCTGAGTAAATTTTCCCCCATCTGGCCGGTTTCCCGAAAACCCGTGGAGAGAATCAGGGCGCATTTAACCTGTTTTTCGACAGATTGGGCGATAATAGCGGGAATTTCGGGAGCGGGGGCGGTGATAATTACCAGATCGATCGCCGCCTGGATATCTGGTAAACTGCTATAGGTGGGAAGATCGAGCCAGTTTTCGGGGTGAGGATTAACTAGATAAAGGCGGTGCTGACCGGGATTATCATGGAGATTATTTAAAAGAGTGCGATCGAGTTGGGGATTTTCGCCATTAAATCCCACCACAGCGATAGTTTTTGGCTCAAAAAAGGCTCTTATGGTTTGATGTTCGCCACCACGAGGAGCTAAGATGGAATTTAACATAAGTGGGTGGAATTAAATATAAGATCAACGTAGGTTGGGTTGAAGCATGAAACCCAACGCCCGCATGGGTTACGAAGTGCGCTAACCCATCCTACAAGTAATTGTGCCTCCCTACTTAAGTAGGCATTGAGGTATTTAAACCGGTTATTGTTCCAGTGTTCCGGTGTTCCCCGATCGACCTAGACCAATTTTAGCTGTTTAATCAGGGTTCGATCGGTGTAATTAATTTTGTCTAAATAGCGATCGCCAATAAAACAGCCCCACCCGATCAACATTTTCCCCAAGAGATCTAGTAAACTAACTGATGCTGTAAATATTTAGAGACAGACGATGGAACTGGAATATCCCGAGGATTTGAGATACCTAGAAACCCACGAATACGTCAGACTCGAAGGTGAAATCGCTACCTTGGGAATTAGTGCTTTTGCCGTCGATCAATTGGGTGATATCGTGTTTCTAGAATTGCCCGAATTGGGAGAGGTGCTGGAAGTAGGTAGTAGTTTCGGCACGATTGAATCGGTAAAAGCGGTAGAAGATCTTTATCCTCCCGTCTCGGGAACCGTAGTTGATCGCAATCAAGCGATGATTGACTCCCCCGAATTAATTGCCGATGATCCCCACGGGGAGGGTTGGTTATTAAAAGTGCGGGTAGAAAACCCCGATACTGCCTTGGCTGATACCCTCTCCGCTAGTGAATATCGCACCCAAGTGGCAGGGGAAAGTTAACTAATATTAACAACAGGGAGCCAGACCCTCACACTATCATAAGCATAGAAAGAATTGAAAAAACAGGAAGCGATCGAGTCTTCCTGATTTTTGTCTCTAAACCGTGCTGAGACGAAATTCTAGCCCGAATCGAGTCAGGTTTCACTATTTACCCAATCTATGCTAAATCCTAATCTCGCGGCGATCGAACTTTCCAAAGAGGAGGTTCAACGCTACTCTCGACACATTATTCTGCCCGAAGTGGGCTTAGAAGGTCAAAAAAAACTAAAAGCCGCCAGTGTTCTCTGCATCGGCACCGGGGGACTCGGTTCCCCGCTTTTACTCTATCTAGCGGCGGCTGGCATCGGTAGAATCGGTATTGTTGACTTCGATATCGTCGATAGTTCCAATCTGCAACGTCAAATTATTCACGGCACTTCTTGGGTAGGTAAACCGAAAATTGTTTCCGCTAAGGACAGAATTCTAGAAATTAACCCCTATTGTCAGGTGGATTTGTACGAAACCCGCATAAGTTCCGAAAATGCCCTTGACATTTTAGCCCCCTATGATGTAGTCATCGACGGGACAGATAATTTCCCCACCCGTTATCTGACTAATGATGCTTGTGTTCTTCTCGACAAACCCAACGTCTATGGCTCAATTTTCCGCTTTGAAGGACAAGCAACCGTTTTTAACTACCAAGGCGGTCCCAACTACCGCGATCTCTATCCCGAACCGCCACCACCGGGGATGGTTCCCTCCTGTGCGGAAGGCGGCGTTTTAGGAGTTTTACCCGGAGTAATCGGCACAATTCAAGCCACAGAAGCCATTAAAATTATCCTCGGCGCACCGGATACCCTCAGTGGTCGTTTACTGCTTTACAATGCTTGGGAAATGAAATTCCGTGAGTTAAAATTGCGTCCGAATCCCATCCGTCCCGTTATTGAAAAACTAATTGATTACGAACAATTCTGCGGTATCCCGCAAGCTCAAGCACAAGAAGCAGCAGAACAGCAAAAAATGACAGAAATAACCGTAGTAGAGTTAAAGACCCTACTTGACAGCGAGGCCAATGATTACATTCTCATCGATGTGCGTAATCCCAACGAGTACCAAATCGCTAAGATTCCCAACTCGGTGTTAATTCCCTTACCCGATATCGAAAATGGTGCGGCAATTCCCAAAATTAAGGAATTAGTCAACGGTTATCGTCTCATCGCCCATTGTAAGATGGGGGGACGTTCCGCTAAAGCCCTCGCTATCCTCAAAGAGGCAGGTATCGAAGGAATTAACGTTAAAGGTGGTATCAGCGCCTGGAGTCGCGAAGTCGATTCCACTGTACCAGAATACTAAACTTAGCAGTCAGCCTTATCAGTTATCGGTTATCAGTGATCAGTTATCAGATGCGAGTTTTTAGTTCACTGATTACTGATTACTGTTTACTGATAACTGAACAACCCCCATTGCCCGTGAATCTGTTAAGATCAGGGCGAGTTAGCCTTAAAATCTTGGGTGTGAGCAAACAATGAAAAACCATATTAAAAAAATTGCTAGTTGGAGCGCGATCGCTGCTATTTCCCTTGGCTTAGTAGAAATGAACCGAGCAGCGATCGCATTTGGCAACAATAATCAATTTAGTGCCTGTATCAGTCAGATTGTCGGCACGGGAGTCAGTCCCCAAGATGCCGCCACCGCTTGTTCAGAAGCATTAATTCCTAAAGAATTATCCCGGTGTGTGGCGATGATTAAATCCAAAACCCCGATCGATGGTAATCTGGCTCTGCAAGCTTGTTTTCAAGTGCGTCGTCCCATCGACCTAGGTAATTGTGTGGTCGATATCCATCGCGCTGCCCCCTTGTTTGCCGCTAATTCCCCCAAACAAACGGAAACAGAAACAGCCAAGGAACCCGATAAATTAGGGATTTCTACACAGATTTTAGATTCCTGTCGTCAAAGTTTATTACCCGGTCGCTTTTCCGAGTGCGTTATCGCTGTCAGTCGTGATGTGGACAAAAATAACCCCTCCCAAGCTTTACAAACCTGTTTAAGTGCCGAGGATTTCCCCAGGGATCTATTCCCCAGTTATCCCCAAAATCAAGACCAGAGACCTTAATCAAGATTATTTCAACGAATGTGCCAGATTCCCTACCCAAACTCTTAGCGGGGTAGGGAAGGAATTAAAACTATGCCTTTAAGTTGGAATGAAATTAAAAATCGCGCAATCGCTTTTCAAAAAGAGTGGCAAGGAGAGACTTCAGAAAAGGCAGAATCTCAATCTTTTTGGA
>VYLI01000017.1_pt1 | contig 23897 bp, 20 predicted proteins | sample 5109511 | NCBI WGS metagenome assembly VYLI01 (sample SAMN12291808, study PRJNA351875) | freshwater metagenome | isolation source: freshwater lake | place: USA: Michigan, MSU1 Lake | collected 2011-08-19
GCTTCTGTATCTATCTTTCAGTTCCTCTGAACTTAGATGTTCGGCTAAGTAAGCTTTCTTGGGCATTTTATCTCCTCGTCTTTACTTGTTTTATTATAACAGGATTTAGTATAACGCACCACTGCTGAAACAATCCAGTAGTAACGCACCAAAAACTTTTCTTTGTGGTGCGTTACGGCAATATTTAGCTCTTGATTTTTTCCCTGAAAACAAGGAATTGCCTAACGCACCCTACTTGACTGCTGAAACCTTTCTTTGTGGTGCGTTACGGCAATATTTAGCTCTTGATTTTTTTCCCTGAAAACAAGGAATTGCCTAACGCACCCTACTTAACTACTTAACATTTTTTCATAAATAGGCTCTCAAATTTGCTGTAAAAATATAAATGATAAGTTACAATATTATTGTTCTATATATCACCAATCTAGCCTTTGATAAAATTTATGGAATCATCTACTCTACCGATTCATAATCCAGCCGAACGTTTATTAATTATCCTACAAAGATGTTCTCAATGCAAAACTACCGAATCAGTTCAAACAGTTTTCTCAAGAGCCATGGAAGTGGAAAATGACCCTGATTCTTTTTATCAAGGTTTTGGTAAATTGCTAGAACTTATTTCTCACATAGAAGATCAACTACAATATTTTTCTTCAAACAAACAGTCTTCCTATAAAAAACTTATGAAAGAAATTAAGTGTAAATTAATTAGTGTATTTCCAAGACTTGAAATGCCTTGGTCAAATTCTTTAGCAGAGCCATTAAACTCTCCTGACTGGTACGCTCTACATTGGCTTCCTTCTTGTGTAGAAGATTTTGAGGAAATATGTTTAAGCAAAGAGGATTTGAACAGGTTAAGGGAAGAAATCTTAGGTTTAATTCAAATGATTGAAGATAGCAAAATTACGCAAGATTTTAAACAATTTCTGCTGATTAAATTAAATGAAGTCCTGGAAGCTCTTAACAAATTTTACATCGTTGGCTATAATGGTCTTCGCAAGGAAATTTTGGCTACTCTGGCTGAGTTGGGAATTAATCAAGTCGAAGGTGAAGATAAGGAAACCAAGAACAATATATCCCAAAAGTTATGGGAATTTTTAACAAAAATAGTTCCAGAAAAAGCACAAAAGATTAATCCGTTAATTAGTCTCCCTGTCAATTTTTATAAGCTGGCAGAAATGATCGCCAATCATAATATTTTGCCTCCAGGTAATTAACAAAAAAGGGTTGCTATCATATTTAAATCTTAGATTTTGGTGTGTTACGCTTCGCTAACACACCCTACTGTATATTTTTATGAAGAATTATCTGTCCCTTGTAACATTAACTCTTAATTCTTAACAAATTACCATAGATTCTCAACAGAAAAACTGATTATAATAAAGGAAAATGAACAGAACTGCTCGATCGATAGATAACTGATTAATTAAAGTTTTATTACTTTTGATGTCCAGGGATTAAGAGAAGTAAATTTATTCTCGATCGCCCCCTGAAAGTGAGAAGAAATAGTTTTAATAAACAAAGAGTTTTCAACTTGGCAAAAATCCTCTGGGGGTAATACACATGGAAGTTCTAACCGAGACAATTAACCCAACTTCGATCGAACGGGAACCGATCCATCTCTATAACCGAATTCAACCGCACGGAGTGCTTTTAGTTCTCAGCGAACCGGAGCTAAAAGTCAGCCAAACTAGCAGTAATAGCCGCAGTTTATTGGGTATTTCTCCGGGGGAAATTATCGGTAAAACCCTAGAGGAAATCTTCGATCCCTTTCAGATCGATCCTCTAAAATCAGCCATAGAAAATAACGATTTTGATGCTATCAATCCCTCCAAAATTTGGGCGCGGGTTAAAGGGGATGATTTTGCCGTCTTTGATGCTATTTTCCACCGTAACGCCGAACAAATGCTGATTTTAGAGTTAGAACCAGCTATTTCCTATGAAAACATTCCTTTCCTGAGATTCTATCACCTAGCCAAAACTTCGATCGATAAACTTGAAGCCACCCGTAGCCTAAAAGATTTCTGTAATATCATCGTTAAAGAAGTGCGAAAAATGACAGGATTCGATCGAGTTATGTTATACAAATTCGACGAAGAAGATAACGGTGATGTGATAGCAGAAGACAAAATAGAGCAACTAGAACCCTATCTCGGTTTACGTTATCCCGCTTCCGATATCCCTCTCCCAGCACGAAATTTATTAACTGCTAATTGGATTCGACAGATTCCCGATGCCACCTCTGAACCCGTCGATCTAGTGCCTATTCTTCATCCCGAAACTCAACAACCCTTAAATTTAACCCTGTCCAGTCTTAGAAGTGCTTCTCCCTGTCATTTAGAATACCTGCATAACATGGGAGTGGGAGCATCTCTAACCATTTCTCTGATTGAAAATAAACGTCTCTGGGGTATTATTGCCTGTCATCACCGCACCCCCAAATATGTACCCTACGAACTCCGTAAAGCTTGTGAATTTTTGGGACGAGTAATCTTTTCGGAAATATCGGCACGGGAAGAAACCGAGGATTATGACTATCGAGTAAAATTAAACTTTGTGCAGTCGCAATTAATCGATTATATGGCTGAAGCTAATAACTTTATTGATGGATTAATTGCCCATAAACCGAATCTGCTCGATCTAACTAAAGCTACAGGAGCCGCTATTTGTTTAGGCGGCAATTATACCTTAATTGGAGTAACACCGAGCGAAGAAGAACTAAATTATCTGATTACTTGGCTAGAAAAAAACGTCCATGAAGATGTTTACTATACCAATTCCTTACCGCGAATTTATGCCGATGCGGGTAAGTTTAAAGACATTGCCAGTGGCCTACTAGCAATTCCCATTTCTAAACGTAATTATCTCCTCTGGTTTCGTCCGGAAGTAATTCAAACCGTGAACTGGGGTGGTGATCCGGGTAAAGCGATCAAAACGACTGCCATAGATGGTGATATTCGTCTCTGTCCGCGTAAATCTTTCTCCCTCTGGAAAGAAACCGTTCGCCTCAAATCTTTACCCTGGAAAGCAGTAGAAATTAACGCGGCACTAGAATTACGAAAAGCGATCGTCAATATCATCTTAAAACAAGCCGATGAATTGGCCCGTTTAGCGCGGGATTTGGAATTATCAAACGCCGAATTAAAAAAATTCGCCTACGTCGCCTCCCACGATTTACAGGAACCCCTCAATCAAGTCGCCAACTATGTGCAGTTGCTAGAAATGCGCTACACCGAAGAACTGGACGAAGATGCTAAAGAATTTATTACTTTTGCCGTCGAAGGTGTCAGTTTGATGCAAACATTAATAGATGATGTGCTGGCTTACTCGAAAGTGGATATGCAGGCGGTAGAGTTTAATACCATCGATGCTAATCTGGCACTGGAAAAAGCTCTCGCTAACCTGAAAGGAAGAATTCAGGAAAGTCAAGCTATGATCACCGTTGATCCTTTGCCAATTGTCATGGCAGATAAAACCCAGTTAATGCAATTGTTCCAAAATCTCATCGGTAATGCGATTAAATTCCGAGGAAAAGCAACTCCCACTATTCATATTGCTGCCCAACGTCAAGAAGAGGAATGGCTGTTCTCTGTCACCGATAATGGAATTGGTATCGATCCCCGATTTTCCGAACGCATTTTCGTGATTTTCCAACGACTGCACACCCGCGACGAGTACCCCGGCACAGGTATGGGTTTAGCGATTTGTAAGAAAATTATCGAGTGTCATCGCGGACGAATTTGGGTAGAATCCCAATTAGGCAAAGGAGCGGTTTTCTGTTTTACAATTCCCCTAGGAGGTGACGAGCGTGAGCGCTGGCGAGGACGTGCCACACAAAATTATCTTATTAGTGGAGGACAGCAAGGCTGATATTCGCCTCATTCAAGAGGCATTAAAAACTAGCACCGTCCCGCACGAATTAGTTATCGTTAGGGATGGTGTCAGCGCTATGGATTATCTGCGTCGAGAAGGGGAGTATCTCGATTCTCCCCGTCCTAATCTTATTCTTCTCGATCTGAATTTACCAAGAAAAGACGGACGGGAGGTATTAGCGGAAATAAAAAACGATCCCAGTTTAAAAAGAATTCCTGTGGTGGTTTTAACCACTTCTCGCAACGAGGAGGATATTTTTTATAGCTATGAACTGCACGTTAATTGTTATATAACCAAGTCACGCAATCTCAAAGATTTGTTCAAAATTGTCAAAAATATCGAGGCTTTTTGGTTAGAAACCGCTACTTTACCCGGGGAGTGAATCATTATCAGTTATCAGTTATCAGTTATCAGTTATCAGGTTTGAGTTATCAGTTAGTAGTTATCAGTTAATAGTAAGCTAAGACGCATCTTAACCGCCTATCCTTAGATTAGCTCAATCTCCCCTAATCCCTTTACTGTTGCCTCTTGCAAGAGTGCCTCTTGCCTCATCTCAATAAGTAATTTAAATGATTAATGGCTTATCAAGTGGCAAGTTCGGAGCTTTCTTTTCACTGATTACTGATTACTGTTTACTGATTACTGATTACTGTTTACTGATTACTGATTACTGGTTACTGATTACTGTTTACTGATCACTGAAAAATCTTCCCACTCCCTAACCTCCCAAATCTCTTTAACTCTTGATTAAAAAATGGGACTCTCGCAGGATATAAAAGTTCTTTTAATCGAGGATAATTTAGCCGAAGCTCGATTATTAAAGGAAATTCTTAAGGGTAATGAAAAAAAAGAATTTCATCTGGTTAATGTCTCAAGATTATCCGAGGCGATTTCTCTGTTACAACAAACAAATTTTGATGTAATTTTATTAGATTTAACTTTACCAGATAGTCAGGGTTTGGAATCCTTAGCTCCCCTTTTAATTACGGCTCCGAAATTGCCGATCGTGGTTTTAACTAATACTAATGATGATAATTTAGCTTTGGCAGCACTGCGTCAGGGAGCGCAGGATTATTTAATTAAAAGAGAAGTAAGTTTAGAAATTTTAACTCGATCGCTATGTTATGCGATCGAGCGAAAACAGATGGAGGAAGCTTTACGAGAATCGAACGAAGCTTTAAAAATGAGCGTGATTGAACGTACTAATCAACTGGAAAAAGCTCAGGAATTAAATCAGTTAAGAACCGAATTTGTTTCCATGTTATCCCACGATTTTCGCAATCCTTTAAATAAAATTTTACTCTCGGCTGGATTATTAGAAGAAAGTCGCGATCGGTTGACAAAAGATCAGCAAGTTAGCTATTTTCGCATGATTCGATCGGCCATTAAAGACATGGATCAATTGCTCACAGAAGTGTTATTAATTGGCCGGGCCGATTCCGGGAGATTATACTGTCAATTTGATCTGGTGGATTTACTGGATTATTGTCAGAAATTAGTAGAATCTTTTACTGTTAAGCCGGAGCCGCAATTAGCAATTATTTTCCAAGTTGAAGGCAGCTTAGAAAGAGGACTTTGGGATATAAATTTAATTAAACATATCTTGACAAATTTACTGGGAAATGCTCTCAAATATTCACCCCAAGGCAACCCCGTAGAATTTAAGATTATTGTTGAATCCGAGCAGGTAGTCTTTAAAATTGTCGATCGAGGGATTGGTATTCCCAGCAAAGATAAAGAAAATTTATTTAAACCTTTTTATCGCGGTAGCAATGTCGATAATATTCAAGGAACGGGATTAGGATTAGCCATTGTCGGACGCTGTGTGGAAGCGCACAAAGGACAAATTTACCTGGAAAGTGAGGAAGGAAAAGGCACAAAGATCACGGTGATTTTACCGATTATTACCGACATTGAACACCTAAATTGAGATGAACAATAGGGTGAGACCACAATTTTTTTCTGCTGCCCTCGCTGCCTATCTACCTATTTCTTGGATCAAGGGAACGAACGACAAAAATACCGATGGCTTTGTCCACTTTAGTGATATATTTTTCTAGGTCTTTAGCAATGGTAACTTGACCGGTAGGAGAGGCATGAATTAAGCCAATTTTGCCGTCAGGAAAGCGATAAACTAGACCGGTATGGGTGGTATCTAAACCAGCGATATTAGTCACGACACCGATAATATCGCCAGCTTGCAGTTGTGGATAAATATCTTTAATCTTAGCGGTGGGAATATAGGTTAAGGATAAGCTTTCTAATTGCTTTTCTACCTGTTGAATACAATCGTAATTACTTGGAGTTTTTAACTGGGGATATAGAGGGCGGTTTTTGCTGATAAAGTTGAGCTTTTTGTCAAGAGTAATTCCACCTAATTTTTGAGTAATATTTTCTAGATTACCTCGTTTTTGGTTGTCATTAATCCAATCGGAAAAGTAATGCAGACGACTACAATAACCGTCGAGAATACCGTGGCGATAACGTTGATTTAAGACCTGCTGACTAAAAGCAGAATACTGATAATTTTTTAAAGCAAAATTGTGACTCAAAGCGAGAACTGTTTCCACAAAGAGGACACAATCAAACTCTTTTAAAGAGATAAATAATTTTTCTGTTGCCGAGCGATCGAGTAATCCTGCTTGATATTTTGCTCCTAAAAATTGAGTGGCGATATTCTGGATTATATCAGCCATGGCTAGGCGATCGAGTTGTTGATTTTGGGCGTACTGCACCAGTTTTTGATAATTAGGATCGCTTACTTCTTGAGCAAGAATAGTTTCCGATCGAGCTATGCTCAAGGGAATTAAAACAGGATTCATTAATAAATAAGGTAAAGTTATCCAATTTAAAAACATTGTCGATCGGTTACTGAAAATAATAGAGTTTATCACCGAATAATACAAATCAACTATCGGAGTTATCAACTGTTAAAATCTGCCAGTGTTAGTTATTATTGTTTCATGTATTTTACTATTTATTCTACATAAAATTATTGTCGATATCCTCAAGTTATTTAGGACTTAGGACGTTTAACCCCTCCACTACGTTTAACTTGAAACCCATATAAATAAATTTCAGGTATATTAATTCGACTATCGAGACGACTTTCCACCACACCCAATTGTATTAGATATTGCATAATTTCTTCAGGTTCCTGAACAGGAGGTTGTTTTTCAGGACTCCATTTAGTTGAGCGCACAGCGTCTAAAAAAGTTTCTTTCGGCATAGGAGCTTTTAACCCTTCTAAGTTAGTTTTTAGAGATTCTAACCAAGGATATTCTTCCTGTGCTAATTCTTTAATTCTATCCTCTGAAGTATCCATTAACGCACCCTGGAGATCAGAGGGTTGTAGAAGGTATAGCTCGGTCAGTTGTTCAAAACGTTCTAATCTTTTGGCTGCCGCTAGGTCGAATAATTTTAGAAAAGAGCGAGGAGCAATTCTACCCCCAGTATCCTGAAGATGATTAGGTATCCATCGGTAGGTAATACCTTTTCTAGCATTAGCACCCATATATTTACCGATCATTTTTTCAATTAATTTTTCAAATAATCGGTCATCACTACTAACATTCCATCCTAGTTGAGTTGAGCTTTCCCAAATTAAATTAGGGATAATCTGTAAATAGTCTCTCATTTCTTGAGCCGAATTAGCTAACCGTTTAATCCAGAGTTGATAGAGCCAAGAAGGTCGCCATTCTAGCCGATGGGATTGTAATTTAGAAGCATCAGGAAATCCCAAAAATTCCTCTCTAAATAGGTCGGTACGAAGAAATATTTTTGGTCGAATTCTCTCCCAACGACGAGAGCGATCAAGCCAAAAAGCTAATAATTCTCTAATCGGATTAGCTAGAGCATTATAAGTAGTCAATAACCGATCTAATTCATCATAAGTAATAAATAGCCATTGGTCATAACTAATTAATTGTTCGTCTAATTTGTCAAGAACATAATTTAGATGTTCAAAATTATCTTTAACTAAAATTCTCCATTCTGATAAAAACGATAACCTATTTTGAAGAATAGTAGTAATATTTGAATCTAATTCTTGACCTATAATGCTGGGAATATCAGATTCTTTTTCCTGTAAAATGACACCTAAAATCAATCCTAACCAGAAACTACGCCATTCAAGATTAGTAGCGCTTTGCATTTCTTTTTCTATAATTTCTGGTGTCGGAAATCTTTTTTCAGTTTTGCGAGTGCGACCAAATCCTGCAATCCATATGGTCTGCTTTAAAGGAGCAAGACCTCGAATATTTAAACTATTAACTAAAGCTTCTCGTCCAGAGGGAATGGCTAGTAAACGAAATAATTCTGTTTTACCCACACCCCGACCACCTTGAATTAATAAAATGCTTGGTTCCAATGCCCGTTTATAATCAACCACAGGGAAGAAATTTTTGAGAAATACTTCTTCATTATCACTTTCCTGTTCAGCTGTTGCTTTTCCAGGAGCAATTTCTCTCATTAATTCCAGTAACTTTTTTTTATCGAATTCAGCCATAATTTTTTACCGATTGTTTATAATCACATCACGTCCAAATAATTGACAAAGCTTTTCAGCAATAGTTTGATAAGGAGAATCGGTCATAACTTTTACGAGATTTGCTAATCTCTCTTTTTCTTCTGGAGTTGAGTCACGAGTCAAGAGGGCAATATCTCCCCGCAGACTATTATCGTAAGGGACAACTATCGGGAAAAATGGTGCATCAGTATCATTAGAGTTGGGAACATCTTCAGATCCAGTATAATAGTTTTCTTGGAAAATTGTATAGGCTTTTTCTCGAAACTTTTGTAACTCTATTTCTCGGCCAACTGTTCCTAAAGATGGAGCAAGAGCATGAACTAAAATTAATGGTAAAGGATCCTCAGGGTTAGATGGGGCTAAATGTTGGATAACTTGGGTTAATCCTGCCCAACTTTGTCGAGATTCCGTACCAAAAATAACCACTGCATGAGAAAAATAAGTAATAGCTAAACCACCAATATCATGAAAACCTGCTCTTGCATCCATGAGAATAAAATCCAGTGGTCTGCTTAACCTTGCTATTTCTTCTAGCATTTGTTTTAAAATGCCTTGTAGTTGACCATTGACAAGATTTTGAAAGTCTAAACGAGCCAATTTTTCTAAATAATCTTGATCGACATTTCCTGCTGGTAGCAATTTTAAGATTTCACCTTCATCTCCTAACAAATTTGAGTCATTAATATCTTTTAAACTCAGTCTCCATTTATCTTTTTGAACTTTCTTTTCTAGCAAATAGTCCATGACACCAGAATTAGCGGCAAAATCCTCAGAAAAAATTGTGGCCAGACCGGGAGCTTCTAAATCAAGGTCAACTATAGCGACTCGATGACCATTCCGCGCTAAAGTTAAGGCAGTAGCGGCAATAGTAGTGGTGCGACCAACTCCTCCTTTGAAGGAAAAAAAGGAGACAATAGCTGGTTTATATCCTTTTTCAACTTTTTCAAAATCCCAAGGCAATTGCTGCCCAATTTTATTCTCTGTCCATGCTTGTTTAGCCAGATGACGTTCTAGAATATACCATTTCAAGCTTGCCGATTCATCGAACCAAGGTGCCTGAACTCTTTCATCTATGATAAGATCAATCAGGGCTTTATAAGCATCTCCTTCTCCTTTTTGCCACCAAATATCATGGCCATAGTAATACTCAAGTTTTTCAGACAGGAGTGTAGATAGATGGTTTTCTTCGTTTGATTCTATGTTGTTTTCCTGTTTTAACTCTAGAAATAAGCGAATTTTTCCCTCAACATCACGAATAATAGTCACGGATTTTAGTTTGGCCAAAAGAAAACCAAGACTGGAATCCTGAAAGCATTCCCTTACCCTAGTAAAAGTTTCACTAAAACTAATCATCAGAATCTTAAATATCCTTACTAGAAATATAACCGTTTAGCACTAATCTGGGAATAATATCTCGATAAATTTCTTCAGCACATTCAACGGCCGAGTTAGCCTGATCTTCAGTCCAATATCCAGATTGATAATATCTTCTTTCTGGGTGATTTTGCCCTAGGACAGTTCCCTGAATGCGAGAAACTGGTAACTGTTGCTCTAAACGAGGATAGAGACTTCCTAATCTTTCCCTCGCTTTACCTTCTAATTCCTTGAGATCATGTCCGAATTTTTTAGCCGCTCTTTGATCATTTTTAAAATACTGTTCTACTAAAAGCTTAAAAGCGCATTCTACTACATAACCAGCTAGGTAAATGGCATTGTCCCAACGTTTTTTAGACAGCACAATTTTCGCATCTTGCAAATGTCGGCCTGCTGCACTAGCAAAGGACTGGTTCATAGATGTTTTGAATTAAATAAAAACTTTTTAGCCATCAACCAATTCTAGCACCATAACGAAACTCTAAGAACTTTACTTCATTTTTGATTTTTCAACCTAAACTTGCCAAATTTTCTGAAACCATTGCCTGATTTCCGCACTATCATTAAGCTGTTGACTATCTAAATTACTCCTTAAGACTGCACCGGAGTGCCAGAGTTGCCAGTTCGAGCATTTGTACTAAAATTTCCCCTACTCAGTTTAAATCCAGTGCAGCTTACCTGCTACTGACTTGAAAGTGGGTGTAGGGTGTAGGGTGTGGGGTGTAGGGAAGGAAACCTCTTTCATCTGTGGGGGTGAAAATTTTTTCATCGGGACTGACTCCTAACCCTAACAACAATTTTTGATTTTTACCAGAGGTCTAGCATAAGAACAAAAAGCTGATCTTGATTGAGTTATAGCACTTGCAGATGTCTCATCATCATGTGTTAACAGCGAAATCTCGTCTGAGTTGCTATTTAATACCACTTTTAATTAAAAAAGTCAATAGATTAAATATTAATTTTTGTAAAGAAAGGCCTGAGCAGTTACTCAGAAAGCTCTTTACCATCTGTTACAAAATCTGGCAAGATATTTATCGAATTGTGTCAAAACCCAGAGTAAATGCTCATTGGGGTGACATTTTCTGATACAAGACAGAAACATATATATCTAAATACCTTAAACGAAGGGCGATCGTCATCAGATGACGAAAATCACTTCATACCAGACTCAGCAATCCTAAGGAGAACCATCATATATGTTCACTCACGTCAAGTCCACCATTCGTCACATAGTTCCCGACGCGTTGAATGGTCGATCGCTGGTCAAGGTGGTCTATGTCGTGCTAGAACCTCAGTACCAAAGTGCGCTGAGTAGTGCCGTCAGGGAAATCAACGCTAACAACCCGAAACTAGCGATCGAAATTAGTGGTTATTTAATCGAAGAACTGCGCGATGGGGAAAATTATCGCAATTTTCAAGAGGATATAGCCAAAGCTAATATTTTCATTGCCTCTCTCATCTTTATCGAAGATTTAGCCGATAAAGTTGTGGCCGCTGTCAGTCCCCATCGGGATAAATTAGACGCAGCGATAATCTTTCCCTCCATGCCCCAGGTAATGCGCTTAAATAAATTAGGCAGCTTTTCCATGGCCCAATTGGGACAGTCCAAGAGTGTCATCGCTAACTTTATGAAAAAGCGCAAGGAAAACTCCGGCGCTGGTTTCCAAGATGCGATGTTAAAGTTATTGCGAACCTTACCGCAAGTCCTGAAATACCTCCCCATGGAAAAAGCTCAGGATGCGCGCAACTTTATGTTAAGTTTCCAGTATTGGCTAGGAGGTTCCGCAGAAAATTTAGAGAACTTCCTGTTAATGTTGGCCGATAAGTACGTCTTCGATAACAAGGATGACAGCGTGGCCTACAAAGAACCGGTAGTTTATCCAGATCTCGGTATCTGGCATCCTTTATCCATGAAAATGTTCGAGGATGTCAAGGAATACTTCGCTTGGTACAATAACCGCAGTGATATTGCCGATGACTTAAAAGACCCCTTAGCTCCCTGTGTTGGCTTAATTTTACAGAGAACTCACCTCGTTACTGGGGATGACGCTCATTATGTCGCTCTCGTGCAGGAATTCGAGTCTATGGGTGCGCGAGTCCTTCCCGTTTTTGCTGGGGGATTAGACTTTTCCAAACCCGTAGAAGAATACTTCTGGGATAAAAGCTTAAAAGGAGTGGAAGCGGTTCCCATCGTTGACACGGTAATTTCCCTGACGGGATTTGCTTTAGTGGGAGGTCCAGCGCGACAAGATCACCCGAAAGCGATAGAATCCTTAAAACGTCTCAATCGTCCCTATATGTGCGCGTTACCGCTAGTTTTCCAAACCACCCAGGAATGGGAAGAAAGCGATTTAGGGTTACACCCGATTCAAGTAGCGCTACAGATTGCCATTCCCGAATTAGACGGTGCGATCGAACCTATTATATTATCAGGCCGGGATGGGGCCACGGGTAAAGCGATCGCCTTACAGGATCGGGTGGAAGCGATCGCTCAACGGGCGCTAAAATGGGCTACTCTAAGAAAGAAACCGAAACTAAACAAAAAAGTCGCCATCACCGTCTTTAGTTTCCCCCCCGATAAAGGGAATGTGGGAACGGCAGCCTATCTAGATGTGTTCGGTTCCATCTACGAAGTGATGCAAGCGTTACAAAATAACGGTTATGACTTGCAAGACTTACCCGCATCTCCCCGAGAACTGATGGAAGCGGTAATCCATGATGCTCAAGCACAATACCATAGTCCGGAGCTAAATATCGCCTATCGGATGTCCGTACCCGAATACGAACGCTTAACCCCCTATTCCGTCCGTTTAGAGGAAAATTGGGGACCACCTCCCGGACATCTCAACAGTGATGGACAAAATCTTTTAATCTACGGGAAAGAATTCGGTAACGTCTTTATTGGGGTTCAACCCACCTTCGGTTATGAAGGGGATCCCATGCGTCTGCTATTCTCTCGTTCTGCTAGTCCCCACCACGGTTTTGCAGCCTACTATACCTATCTCAATCAAGTCTGGAAAGCAGACGCAGTTCTCCATTTTGGCACCCACGGATCCTTAGAATTTATGCCGGGGAAACAGATGGGAATGTCTGGAGAATGCTACCCCGATAACCTCATCGGGATGATTCCCAACCTCTACTATTATGCCGCTAATAACCCCAGCGAAGCGACGATCGCTAAACGTCGCAGTTATGCGGAAACTATCTCCTATCTCACTCCCCCCGCAGAAAATGCCGGACTCTACAAAGGGTTAAAAGAACTGAGCGAGTTGATCGGTTCCTACCAAACCCTGAAAGATAGTGGGCGTGGGGTGCAAATTGTCAATACCATTGTCGATAAATGTTTATTGGTAAATCTCGACAAGGATATAAGTTTACCTGATGGTGACACCGCCCATCTCAGTCAAGAAGAACGGGATAATATCGTCGGTTCCGTCTATCGCAAACTGATGGAAATTGAATCGCGCTTACTTCCCTGCGGACTTCACGTTATCGGGAAACCCCCCTCGGCGCTCGAAGCGATCGCAACTTTAGTCAATATTGCCAGTTTAGACCGGGAAGAAGACGGTTTACTCTCCTTACCCCGAATTTTGCTCAACAGCATTGGCCGGGATATAGAGGAAGTTTATCGCAATAGCGATCGAGGGGTGTTAGAAGATGTGGAATTACTGCAAAACATCACCCTCGCGACTCGCGCTGCCGTTTCCGCTTTAGTCAAATCCCAAACCGACGCAGAAGGTCGGGTATCGATGCTTTCTAAGCTGAATTTCTTGAATATAGGCAAGAAATCGCCTTGGATCGAAACTTTACAGGAAATGGGTTATCCAAAAGTTGATCCGGTCGCATTAAAACCCCTGTTTGAATACCTAGAATTCTGTTTAGAACAGGTCTGTGCTGATAATGAATTAGGGGCCCTATTAAAAGCATTAGAAGGGGAATACGTTCTTCCAGGTCCCGGTGGCGACCCCATCCGTAACCCCGGAGTTTTACCGACGGGTAAAAATATCCACGCTTTAGATCCCCAGTCTATCCCGACCCTAGCGGCGGTAAAATCGGCTAAAATCGTGGTAGATCGTCTGTTAGAACGGCAAAAACTGGATAATGGCGGTAAATATCCCGAAACCATCGCTTGTGTTCTCTGGGGAACCGATAACATCAAAACCTATGGGGAATCCCTAGCACAAATTCTCTGGATGGTGGGAGTTCGTCCTGTTCCCGATGCTTTAGGACGGGTGAATAAACTGGAATTAATTCCCCTAGAGGAGTTGGGAAGACCGCGCATTGATGTGGTGGTCAACTGTTCCGGTGTCTTCCGAGATTTATTTATCAATCAGATGAACTTGCTTGACCAAGGTGTAAAAATGGCCGCGGAAGCAAACGAACCGATGGAGATGAATTATGTCCGCAAACACGCAATTGAACAAGCAAAAGAAATGGGTTTAACGGTTCGACAGGCAGCCACCCGCATCTTTTCTAATGCTTCCGGTTCCTATTCTTCTAACATCAATCTCGCGGTGGAAAATAGCAGTTGGGAAGACGAAAAAGAGTTACAGAATATGTATCTCAACCGCAAGGGTTTTGCTTTCGATTCCGATAATCCCGGGATGATGGCCGATAATCGTCAGTTGTTTGAAGCATCCTTAAAAACTGCCGAGGCAACTTTCCAAAACTTGGATTCTAGCGAGATTAGTTTAACCGATGTTTCCCACTATTTCGACTCGGATCCCACCAAAGTTGTCGCTAGTTTACGGGATGATGGCAAAAAACCGGCAGCCTATATTGCCGATACTACCACCGCTAACGCTCAAGTGCGTACTTTATCGGAAACCGTCCGTTTAGATACCCGCACCAAGTTACTCAATCCCAAATGGTACGAGGGAATGTTAAATCACGGTTACGAAGGGGTCCGAGAATTATCGAAGCGTTTGGTTAATACCATGGGATGGTCTGCAACTGCTGACGCGGTGGATAATTGGGTGTATGAAGATGTCAACACCACCTTTATTCAAGATGAGGAAATGTGTCAGCGTCTGATGAATCTCAATCCTAATTCTTTCCGCAAGATGGTGGGAACCCTGCTAGAAGTTAATGGTCGCGGTTACTGGGAAACTTCCCAGTCGAATTTAGACCGCTTACAGGAACTTTATCAAGAAGTGGAGGACCGTATCGAAGGAATCGAGTAATTGATCTAGTAAAATACCTCAAGGTAGAGAGGCAAAATATCGCTTCTCTACCATTTTTGTCTAGGAAAAACTTACAGTATTTGAATCACTTGTCTTGATCATCTTGTTCGGACTGAATTCTTCTCTCTTTATCCCCTTTAACAAAAACCGTTACCAAACCTGTTAAAGTACCCGCACCCATAATTCCAGATGCCCAAACTTTATCATTAATCCCCAGATAAATAGAGCCACCTAAACCAACTATCGCAATCGTAAAACCGGCAATTTGTCCAAGATAAGAGCGGATATTATCGTTTTTTACCAGTTCTGTTTCTATCTTTCTTCGATGTTCACCTTCTTTCTCCGTCATAGACAAAATCCTATCAGCACTGCCGGGCAAAACTTCTTCATATCCTTTTAGAATTGTTGGATGAGGAATCGGGCCATAGAAGGTTATGCTTTTGTTTATTCGTCCCAGGAGAATCGAGATTTTAGTTGACTGATCAATAGTCTCATCTTTTAATATTTCATCTATGGACTCTAAAGGTCTTTCAACTAGCTCACTATTATCCCAGTCTTCTGACTTTTTACTTTCGTCGGACATTTTGAGACAACTTTCCCCCATATTCACAAATTGCATTGTCAATATCTAATCCCGTCTTCATCCAATCGGACTGAATTGCGGCAGCATCTGGATTCAAATGTACTTTTTTGCCCACACGAACACGACAACGATAATCTAGATTGGCACGATAAGTCCCTCCTATATCTAGAACTGAGACCAGACCATCCATAAAGTACCGTCTAGGAATAGAGTAATTTTGGGAAGAAATGTCACGATAGTATTTTTTTACCATAACACCCTCGTTTAAGTTATGTTCACCCCTTCATTCTAGCATTTTATCATAGCAATTTTTTGAATTTATAAGAAATTATCACACTCAACCCCTTTTTTGCAGTTATAATACATAGCCCCTACATTCGTACTATTAATGATCAAGGCAATTGACCGACCTTATCATTAAATCCTGACAAATATAAGTTTAAATTATAGCTATTGCGCCCTAAGAGCGATAATATTTAATATTAACCAGATTTATACCAAAGATAAATCATTATGGAAAATGTAGCCGAAAAACCCATTTTATCTCCTAAAGGAACTTTTCCTGCCACAGTTGCTAAGGTTATTGACGACTATAAATTAGTAATGAATAGAGGTGAACAGAACGGAATTCGAGAAGGTCAAAGAATGATGGTTTATCATATTAGCAATGAAGATATCAAATATCCCAATACTGGAGAATCTTTAGGGTTTCTCGAATTAGTAAAAGGTACGGGAAGAGTAATTTTCGTTCAAGATAAAATATCTATAATTGAAACCGATCGGAAAAAAACTTATAGAAAAAGAATAGAAAATCCTTCTTTTGCATTGAGCAGTTATAAATCTGAAGTGGTAGAATCCGATGAATTAAAACCTTTTGATAATGCTAAAGTTGGCGATTTAGTCAAACCTATTTAGACCTATCGATGGAACAACAAATATTAGAATACTTTTTATCTCTTAAATATCCGATTTCAATTTATACTGAAGAAGAAGACGGATAAACGGCACTAATTCCAGATTTACCCGGATGTATTACTCAGGGGGAAACTTTAGAGGAAGTAGATAAATTTTCTCACTATCGGCTAACAGCGATCGCATCCTGCCGGAATTGAGGGATAACTTTCTCCGGTCCGCAAGCCGGAGGAGACAAAACTGGTTTATGCTAGAAAGAGTTGCTCTTAACGTAACTTTACAAAGTCATCGATCGCCCACATTTATGGATTGCATCATCAATCGTCGAGCGCGGTTTTCAGCCAGCCATCGCTATTATCTACCAGAATGGGACGAAGCCGAAAATCAAAGACTTTTTGGTCTTGGTAGCCGTTTTCCCGGTCATGGTCACAATTACGAATTATACGTCTCCCTATACAAAGAACTCAATCTTTATGGCATGGTGGAAAATCTCTCCACCGTGAAACAGGTAATTAAACGAGAGATAACCAGTCAATTAGACTACTCCTATCTCAACCAAGTCTGGCCGGAATTTCAGCAAACCCTACCCACCACAGAAAATATCGCTAGAGTTATCTGGCAAAGATTAGCACCCTATTTACCATTGGTCAAAATTCAACTATTTGAACACCCCGAATTGTGGGCAGAATATCAAGGAAAAGATATGGAAGCAACTTTAACTATCAAAACCCATTTTAGTGCCGCTCATCGTTTGGCTTTACCGCAATTAACCCTCGAACAAAACTCGGAAATCTACGGCAAATGCGCCAGGGTAAACGGTCATGGCCATAATTATCACCTAGAAGTATCCGTGGCGGGGGAAATCGATCCCCGCACCGGTATGATTGTGGATCTGGGGGATTTACAAAAAGCGATCGATGAATTGGTAGTAGAACCCTTCGATCACACTTTTTTAAATAAGGATATTCCCTACTTTGCCGAAGTGGTTCCCACCGCGGAAAATATTGCCTTACATATCGCTCAACTATTAGGGGAACGGATCCGCCAATTAGGAGCCGAATTAGATAAAGTTAAACTGATTGAAAGTCCCAATAATTCTGCGGAAATCCACTGTCGTGGTTCGGTTCAAGCTCCCCGACAACTTCTAGAAAAAACCCTGACAGCCGTTTAATTACCTATTAGTTAAGCTGATTAGGGTGAGCGTGACTCACCCTGATAGATTTAATTAAACCCTAGTTAAACACTTCTCGCCATCCTCGCTTTCCTTTGCTTTGGCGTAAGGGAGAAGCTAAATCGACAATTTTCTCAAGCAGTTTCGGGGCAAATTTTTGGCACCAAAGAGCTAGATGACTTTGCCAACCGACGACAATTTCCGTTTTTTCCCTATTTAACCCGGTAATTAGGGTTTGGGCGACTTCTTCGGCGCTCATCGGTTTTAACCATCGAAATAACTGCAATTCTCGCACCATATCCGTATCGGTTAAAGAGGGTAAGAGGGTGACAACTTTGATGTTGTGTTCCCGTAATTCCGACCTGAGAGCGTGACTAAAACCCAAAATGGCAAATTTGGTGGCCGAGTAGGTAGCGAAGCTAGGAGCGGCAATTTTACCCATCATGCTGGAAACATTGACAATCGTTCCCTGTCCCCTAATTGCCATCCGGCGGGCAATTAAGCGAGTAACCGTGTACATGGCCATCAGATTTAAAGATATTTCTGCTTGCACTTGCGAGAATCGCGATCGCAGAAAGGGGGTTTGATGGGCAATACCGGCACAGTTAACGAGGATATCTATGCCACGGCATTCTTGCCAAACGCGGATAATTGCAGGACTAACAAGGTCATTTTCGGTTAAATCCAGGGCTAAGGGTGTGGCAATGACCCCTAGGGACTCAATTTCTTTCGCTAGTTTTTCTAATCGCTCTTGATCTCTGGCAACAATCACAATTCTGCTTAAACCTTGTCGGGCTAATTCTAAGGCGATCGCTCGTCCAATGCCCCGGGATGCCCCCGTGACTAGGGCTGTTTTTCCCTGTAATTTCATGATCAAACTCCTGTTTTAAGCAACAGTACGGGAATTTATTGGTTTTGCTTCTGAAATCTTTGATTTGTGCATCCATGCCCTACATAAGTAGCGAAGCAATCGAGGGATAGATGGATAGGTTAGGGTGCATGGGGTTTTTCCTCCTTCAAAGCGCACTCTTGAACCCACGGTAACAGTTGTCTTTACAAACAGCAATCTTTTTTAACACTTTTTCCTCAAAATCACTCGATCGGATGAACGCTCAGGGTGATCCTCGATCCGATGGAAACCCCAGGGGACTTGCAGATATAGGTATTTTAAAGAGCTTAATACCGAGGGAGATAGAAAGTCTGGCAATGGACGCGACTACTATTGGCAGTACAACGGACTTGACATCCTCACCGCACTGAAGTAGATCTTTTGGGCAATCTCCCATCTCCTAATCCCCAACCCCAATGAATAACCCCCCCGATAGTCCATTCAATTACACAGAAGCTTTTATTGCCCTAGGAACGAGTAATTTCGAGCGCTCGGTGCAGTTTTATCGTCAACTGTTGCAACAGGAACCAAACCCCTACCTTGCCGCCGTTTATGCGGAATTTAGGCTGATTAACCTTAAATTAGGTATTTTTTGCCCTAAAGAGTCCCACAGAGACGAATTTAGCGATTCTAGGGGCAGTGGCATGAGCATTTGTTTCGAGGTGGAGAGTCTCGAAAAAGCCCTCGAGCATTGGAGCGAAATCGGCTATGGTGCTAGGGGAGAAATTAGCCAGGCTTCCCACGGTCCGGAAATCTACATCTATGATCCGGATGGTAATCGTTTAATTTTCCATCAATCCACCGCTAAAACCAATCCTTTCAGGTAGGAACCTTCCGAGTGATAGATGCTGGTGGGATGGTCGGCCGGTTGGCTTAAACGTGCTAAAATTCGCACTGGGCGAGCCGATTCAATGGCGGCAGCCATGACAGCACCCTGAAAATGTTCTTCGTTAACCACTTGGGAACAGGAAAAGGTGAAAATAATACCTTGCGGGCGAATTTTCTGGAAAGCTTGGTAATTTAATCTTTTATAAGCCATAACCGCCTGATGACGGGATTGGATACTTTTGGCAAAAGCGGGGGGATCGAGGACAATCAGATCGTAATCCTCCTGACAGTCGCGCAGGAAGTTAAAAACATCGGCGCTGTAGGATTGATGGGGAACTTCACCGAGATTATTCAGGGCGATATTTTTTTCGGTAAGATCGATCGCACCGTGGGAACTATCAACGGAATGGACTAGGGCAGCCCCCGCTTGCATAGCATAGACGGAAAAGCCGCCAGAATAAGAAAAAGTGTTTAAAACCCGTTTATTCTGACAATATTGGGCTAATATTGCTCTATTTTCCCTTTGATCGAGGAAAAATCCCGTTTTTTGTCCTTTTTCCCAATCAATAATAAAGCGGTGGCCAGATTCTAACACCTCATCGCCAGTTTTTTGACCAAATAAGTATTTATTTTCGGAGATATGGGCGCTTTTAGCCAAAACCGCGGCACTTTTATCGTAGATTGCCCGTAAATTGTCAGCGTAGATAGTTTTCAGGCAATCGACAATCAGATCGAGACGTTGGTATAAAGCTAGGGAATAAGCTTGAATAACCGCCGTGCCATTGTACCAATCGACGATTAAACTGGGTAAACCGTCTCCTTCAGCGTTAATTAAGCGATAACAGTTAGTTTTCGGGTTATCGACTAAACCGATTTGTTGCCGCAGCTGATAGGCATTCTGGAATTTTTCGAGAAATAATTGAGCAATATCGCTGACTTTTTGGAAAGAAAGAATTTTAACGGCAATATTGCTAGGATTATACAGTCCAGTGGCTAGATATTCGCCTTGATCGCTATAAACCTCCACGATAGCACCCTCTTTGACTTCCCCCTCCATCTCTTTAATCGCTCCGGAAAATATCCAAGGATGGAATCGTTTAACGGCATCAATTTTATGGTTTCTCAGGATAATTTTCGCTAAATCTGGCATGGATAAAGAATCAGGGTTGATAGCTGACGACTACTAGACAATTCTATTATCCCCTGCCAGAAGCGCAAAACCATGGTTTGTTATCCCTCGATCGAGTGGCATCAAACCAAGTCCTAACAATCGAGGGATAATCAGAGGGAATTCTCGCCTATAATAAGTTAGATTTTAGCGATAGTCCCTCGACAAATGCCAAGAAAAAGTGATGCTGCCGGTGGTTTAAGTTTATGGTTCCAGCGTTTGGGGGCTGCTGGTTTATTAGCGGGACAAACTTTTTTACATATTCTTAATGGCAAAATCCACCGGCGTAATACTCTTGAACAAATGAGTATTGTTGGGCCAGAATCCTTGACAATTGCCCTAATTACGGCTGCTTTTGTGGGTATGGTTTTCACTATTCAGGTAGCCAGAGAATTTATTTTTTTTGGGGCGGGTAGTTTTGTTGGGGGAGTCCTTTCCTTGGCTTTAACAAGAGAATTAGCCCCGGTTTTAACCGCGGTGGTGGTGGCGGGGAGAGTTGGCTCGGCTTTTGCCGCCGAAATTGGTACAATGCGAGTAACAGAACAAATTGACGCTTTATATATTTTAAAAACCGATCCGATCGATTATTTGGTCATTCCCCGGGTGATTGCCTGTAGTTTAATGTTACCCCTGCTCACTATTATCTCTTTAGTCACCGGCCTACTCGGTGGTTTATTTATTTCCGATAGTCTTTACGGTATTTCCTATTCCCTATTCTTACAATCAGCCCAAAATTTTCTGGAAACATGGGATTTAATTAGTTCTATGTTAAAGTCCCTAATTTTTGGGGTTTTAATTGCTATTATCGGTTGCAGTTGGGGTTTAACCACCACCGGCGGTGCTAAAGGAGTTGGTCAATCTACTACCACGGCTGTGGTAACTTCTTTGTTAGCGATTTTTGTGGCTAATTTTTTCCTCTCTTGGCTGATGTTTCAAGGGACAGGTAATGTGGAAATCGGCTAAGACAGTGATCAGTAAACAGTAATCAGTAATCAGTAATCAGTAATCAGTAATCAGTAATCAGTAATCAGTAATCAGTAATCAGTAATCAGTAATCAGTAATCAGTAATCAGTGCCAAGAAAACGGCAATTTTCTACTTAATACCGCTCACTAAAAACTCAAATCTGATCACCGATTACTGATAATTGTCTATTTTCAAGATTAGGATTTGTTCAAGGGATTGAGAGTAAGACAAGTTTTAATTAATTCCTCCACTCCCAGGACTGGATAAATAGGGACTCCTAACTGATTAATAACAGTTTCTAGGGTGAGATCATCTAAAAATACCGATTCCCCATGCTTGAGCATGAGGGAGGGTAATAAAACCCCATCCCCAAGATTTTTACCTTGTAATCCTTTGAGAATATCTTGCCCGGTTAATAAACCCGTAACCGTGATTTCCTGTCCCCAATAATCACTATTTAAAGCCACTAATTCCACGGTTAAACCCCGCCGATTATTTAACTGTTTAACTAGGGGTTGAAAGGCTTGTTCTACCGCATTTCCCACTACCCATATCAATCGTCTAGATGGAGTAATTTGAGCAGGTAATAACTTCTTTGCTGTCTTCTGAAAATCCCTAATAAATTGACGAATCGAGCCAACTCCGTTACCGATTTGGGGATAGTCTTCGTAGTGAGATTGAGGTGGTAAATCGACTCGGGCAATTAAAAACCATTCATCGGCTAACCACACCACATTACTGCCAAATTCTTGACAAAATTGTTTCTGTAAAGTTTGGACTTGTTCGATCACTTCTCGCGCTTTTTCTTGGCTAACGGGAATTAATTCATCTTCTTGGGGACGAAAGCGGGTTAATCCCACGGGAACTACGGCAATCGACTCCACACAGGGAATATCTCCCCGATGAAAAGAAACCAGATCTAACAGGGTTCTTTCGAGATGAATGCCATCATTAATATTGGGACAAACTACCACTTGGGCATGAATTTGTAATTGTCTGGCTTGTAGCCATTTTAAATGGTCTAAAATTTGACCAGCGCGGGGATTTTTTAAGAGACGAATCCTCAGATCGGGTTCCGTGGCATGAACGGATACAAAAAGCGGTGATATGTGCATCTTTTCGATCCGCTGCCATTCTTTTGAGGTGAGATTAGTTAAGGTTAAATAACTGCCATAGAGAAAACTTAAGCGATAGTCATCATCTTTATAGTATAAAGTTTCTCTTTTGCCCTCTGGTTGTTGGTCGATAAAGCAAAAAGGACATTTATTATTACACTGAATTAAGCCATCAAAAAGGGCAGTTTCAAACTCTAAACCTAAGTCTTCATGATAATCTTTTTCGATTTCTATCCGGTGAGTTTTGCCCTGACTATCAAGCACTTCTAGGGTTAAAAATTCATCGGCACATAAAAATTGATAATCGATTAAGTCCCGGGGACGATTACCATTGATAGAGAGGAGCGCATCCCCGATTTCAAAACCCACCTCGGCGGCGATCGAATCTGGGATGACACCACTAATTTTAGCTGGACGAATAGTTAATTCACTCATATTTTTAGGTCGCCATCCAATTATTTAACTGCATTTCGAGAGAGTCTTTGGCCTTGTCTCACTTTTGTCAAGCTAATTCTACAGCATGGCCGATTGTTTAGAGTTGTGGTGGCAAGAAAATCAAGCAATCTATCCAGGGTTAGAAGAATTAGTCATTGATTTAGACACCTGGAGCCGCCACTGGCAGCAACCGCAGCCAATTTATCAAAAGAATGGTAGACTTTGCCTGAAAAACGCCGTGGCAAATACGGCTCATCTACTATCCGCAAATGCCATAGTAAATATAATCCAATTGAACGGTGTTGGGCAGTCTTAGAGAACTATTGGGGCAATTTTGGGTTCAATTGATGCGGCTCTTAATTGGGCTTCTAACATGACTCGGAAGGGCATAAAGCCTCTAGTGCATTTGCTAGAAGGAACTTATGAAAAAGGTATGAAGGTTTTGGCTAAAGAACTAGAACAATTGCAACCTTTCTGGCAGCGTTCTGAAGCTTCACCCAAATGGGATGTGACGGTTCTACCCTCCTAGCTAGCAGCTTATTTTTACGCAAGTCCCTTATCGGTGAGAGTTCGAGGTTATCTGCGTCCGGTTACTTTTCGGCAAATTGTTCCCAATTAAGAGAAGACTTGCGGGATTTTCGGGGTTGCCGATTTTTGCTTGATGGCTACCGGCAAAAGATAGCCACCGGCAATTATATCAATTTATCAAAGTTAGGAGAATCATTTACTGTTAATTGATAGCGATCAAGATTGGGAAACTTTGACATCCTCACCGCCGTAAAACGGACGGTGATTCCCAAACCTCACGATTTAGGTTTCTGCTTCTTTCCCTTGCGGGGTTCCGCACCTGCCTTAACAGATTTACTCTGTTCT
>VYLI01000018.1_pt1 | contig 23814 bp, 26 predicted proteins | sample 5109511 | NCBI WGS metagenome assembly VYLI01 (sample SAMN12291808, study PRJNA351875) | freshwater metagenome | isolation source: freshwater lake | place: USA: Michigan, MSU1 Lake | collected 2011-08-19
ACCCCCAACCCCCAAAATCCCGGATGGTAAACAAGTTTTCTTAACAATTGTAAGAATTTTTAATATTTCTTTTCTAGTTGGCACTTACTCCCTTATCATTATGAGGAAAGTTTTTTAAGCATTTCTAAGGATACGGAGGTTTACCCTTGGCCATTCCTCTTTTAAATTACGCCCCCAAGTCCCAAAACGTGCGGGTAGCTGGTTATGATGTCGGTGGAGACGAAAAACCGAGAGTTTACACGACGGAAAATGTCCTCTCCCCTACCGACCTGGACGATTTAATCGAAGCCGCTTACCGTCAGATTTTCTTCCATGCCTTTAAATGGGATCGGGAACCTTTCCTCGAATCCCAATTACGCAATGGACAATTATCGGTGCGGGATTTCATTCGTGGCCTACTGTTATCGAAAACCTTCTATAACAGCTTCTACGAGAAAAACAGCAACTATCGCTTTGTCGAACAGGTAGTACAAAGAGTTCTCGGTCGCGATGTCTATAGCGAAAGAGAAAAAATTGCTTGGTCGATTGTCGTTGCCACCAAAGGTATTCAAGGTTTTGTCGAACAACTGCTCAACAGTGACGAGTATCTGCAAAGCTTTGGTTATGATACCGTTCCCTACCAACGTCGTCGCACCCTGGCCAGCCGCGAAATCGGTGAGCGTCCATTCAACATCACCTCGCCTCGCTACGATGGCTACTATCGTGGTATTTTGGGCTTCCCCCAAATCGTTTGGCAGAATGCTGTCCGTCGCTATGTTCCCCAAGAGCAAAAACCCAAAGCCGGCGATCCTTCCAGCTTCTTGGCTATGGCCCGGGGTCTCGGTAGCGCCAAAGGCAATCCTGTACCAAGAGTCTCTGCTATGAATATTAACATCGAGGCTTCTGTACCCCGTCGTTAATTTTTAGCTCAACCTGCCGGGGAGAGTCCCTAATTGGCAGAATGACCCCCGAACCATAATCAGGTTATTCTGTGAATTGGTGGCTCTCCCTATGGGGTGGCTCCTGAAATAATCCCCCCAGCGAGATCGTATTCCAAGGCAGACCCTTGGAACAAGGATATTAAGTATTGATCTTCTAAGTAGGGGTTGCTGAATAATGGTAAAAACCTTTTAAAATAAGGCTTTTGACCTGTTAAAATCCGATGTTCATGCTGCGAAAATAGGATTGGGACTTTCAAAACCCTGGCATTATCCTTCTTGTAGTACATAGCTTGGTACAAAAAACAAGAGCAATAAAGCCTGAAACGACCGGCTACTGACTCCTACCCCCAGGAAAAACTTTTTGCCGCAAACCCTATCTATAATATCAAATTTTGTACGACTTTTTTCCACGTTCAACACTTCTGGGTTTCTAGGTTTATCATTGTCATTGTTTAAATGCGCGACAGCTTATTCTCATTGTAGCAAATTACTGAAACAATTAGGCTGAAACTAATTCAAATTTAACCTTTATTTTTAGGGCTGTAGCGATGAGATTTAACAACAAAAAAGAGTTTCCTTCATAGTCAGCATTTTCTAACGCTTCAATAATAAATTCATCAGTATTAATTAATTCTGCTAAAGCTTTTGTTGAAAGATGATGTGTTTCCTTAATCTTAAATATTTTTCTGGCTACTTCGTCATCAATACGAGCCTTTTCTAATTCTAATTGACGTTCTGGATTATTAGCATAATAACGTTGGTAAAGAATTTGTAAACCATCGGCTGTTGTTTGGTGTTTATTCATATTAACTCCTGAAAATAGGTGTGTAATTCGAGATTTTTTCAAAGTTTTATTTGAAAACACTATAGTTCTATTAACACCCGAATTTTAGCGACTTGAGCATCAACTTTCGGCTTAAGAATTATTTCAACATCTTTATCAAGAGCGTTGAGAATATGAAACAAATCTTCAAGAGAAAATTGACTCAGTTTTCCCTTGATTAATTGAGATGCTTCTAGTTTTGATATTCCTAAAGTTTCTGCTGTTTCAGCTTCCGTGAAGTTCCGTTCATTGATTATATCAATAATCCGAGATAGAATTTGAGCGCGGACTAAAGTTTGTTCGGCTTCTGGGTCGCCAAGATCAGCGAAAATATTACTATTACTTTTTTCAAAATCACTCATTTTGTTATTCTCCTTGATTTTTTAACCATTCTTGATAACTTATTTCAGCCAGTTTTATTTGAAATGGCTCCGTATTTTTCCAACGATAGGTATTCACATCTCGATAATCAACGGAAAGAATTTGACCTGAACCTAATTCTTCTGCTAAAATAACCAAAGATGCGTCGGCTAAATCCATTGGCAAATCTCTATATTTTTGCATCAGTTCTTCAGTGTGTTGGCACTGCTTAGTTTTAGGGAAAAAATCTATAAATTTCTCTTCTGTGTAAGAATCGACTAAAGATCAGTTCATCGTTAATAATTGCAACACCAATGCGATAATCTCCTATTTTGATACGATAAAAACCCTGATAAACTTTAAGCTTTTTGAGGTTTTTTATATCATCCAGTGTTTGAGCTAATTTGCATTCATTGACAACAGTTTTGATCTCAGATAATAGTTTTTGATCTTTAATTTTTCTTAAGTCTTTGGAGAATTTGGCTACAAATTGAATTTTCATTCAGCTTCTCCATTGAGAATAGCAAAAACTTCTTCTTCTGGAACAAATTCACCATTTAATCCTTCCGTAATAGCATTAGCTAAACCAATATCTTCTAGAGCTTCGATAACAATTTCATAAAATAGTTCCCGTTTGTTTTGCATCATTTCAATGAGGATCTCGGTTAGGATTTCTTTGGTTTTTTCTTCGGTAATAATTGATGACATTACGGTTAGTCCTTTCTTGAAAGTTGGCTGGTGCGTTACACTAATATTAACACACCTTACGAGATCGGCGATCGCACTTAGATTAGGATTTATTTCGATACATGACCTGGATACTTACACTAGAGTTTGCTACGGCTTGGGGAGTGACTAAGATTTCTATATTCTGACCTAATGCTACTAGAAAGCTAAACATCTGCTCAAGAGAAAATTTTTGCAATCTGCCATTTTTTAAGTTAGAAGTTTTAGCCTCGTCAATTCCCAAAATTTGACTGACCTCCTGCTGGTTTAATCCTTTTTCAGTAATCATATCATAAATCACTGAAGCCAGCTTGACTTTAGCGAGTTTTTCTTCAGCATTAGCCAAGCCTAAGTCTTCAAAAATGTTTCCTGAACTAATAGTATATTCTGTCATAATCATTTATCCCCTTTTTGGTATTTATTGTTGCTCTTTGGCAATCTCCTGTGCTTTTTTCAGGCGTTCTTTGATTAAATCAATATTTTGTTTTGGTGTTTTAATCCCTGATTTTGATTTTTTCTTAAAGGCATGGAGAATAAAAATAACATTGCTTAGTTTAAGAGCATAAAAGAAGTCAGATTTGATGCTAATGTAATTGTGTTAGTGCTTTATATTGTTATACTCCTTCAGATGGTTATTGATTTCTTTTTGCTTCCTCGGCTAACTTTTTGTTATTAGAAGCATAAGGATGTTTAGGATCAATTTCCAGAGCTTTGTTACAATCTTTAATGGCTTTATCGTATTCTTTTAAATCATAGTAAAGATTCCCTCGATTATTGTAAGCATAAGCATCTTGAGGATTAACTTCAATGGCTTTATTATAATCTGCCATTGCTTTATCGTATTCTTTTAAATCATGGTAAACCAATCCTCGACCATTGTAAGCCATAGCATATTGAGGATTAATTTCAATGGCTTTATTACAATCTGCCATTGCTTTATCATATTCTTTTAAATGAAGGTAAACATTCCCTCGATTATTGTAAGCATCAGCATATTGAGGATTAATTTCAATGGCTTTATTATAATCTGCCATTGCTTTATCATATTCTTTTAAATGAAGGTAAACAACTCCTCGATTATTGTAAGCATCAGCATATTGAGGATTAATTTCAATGGCTTTATTATAATCTTTAATGGCTTTATCATATTCTTTTAAATTACGGTAAACAACTCCTCGATTATTGTAAGCTTGAAACAATTGAGGATTAATTTCAATGGCTTTGTTATATTCTGCCATTGCTTTATCATATTCTTTTAAATTATAGTAAACATTCCCTCGATTATTGTAAGCATTAGAATATTGAGGATTGACTTCAATGGCTTTATTGTTATCTGCCATTGCTTTATCATAGTCTTTTAAATCAAGGTAAACAATTCCTCGATTCTTGTAAGCTTCGGCATATTGAGGATTAACTTCAATGGCTTTAGTATATGCCGCGAGCGCTTTATCATATTGATTATTATTACGGTAGTCTTCCCCTTGCTTAAAATAGGTTTCAGCAGTGGTAGAATTAGGTTGAGATGATTGTGCTACCGTAACAGGATTAAAAGAAAAATCCCCCACCAAAGAGGAATACTCCCAAGGAACTTGCTTATTTTGAGTAGCTTGTACAAGATCCTCCCGTACCCGTTTAAACATCAACTCCACATCTAAATTCGGTGTTTTCAGATGCTTTAATAAAAAAGACGTATATAACCCATTTTCCCCCTCTCCATCAGCAGCAACCCCTCCTGGTTCCGTCGCAAAAGCAATCAAGGCACCCCTAGCTGATTGTATCGGAGCCAAACCCCGTTGACTAGAGCGCCATTTTCGAGCAAAGGGATTATTGCGACAAGCATCAAGAATGACAATATTCATCTGATTTGCCGCATCTTCCATCCTAGCTAAGACTTTTCCTACCGGAATCGCCTCATAGCGCACATCTTCTGCCACATCCAGCTTCGCATTTACCGGAATAAGATAATTTTCCCCATCCACTTGTGTACCATGTCCCGCATAATAAAATAATCCCACTCCTCCTGCCTTAAGTTGGTGGTGAAATGTGTCAATAGCATTTTCAATCTGCTTTAAATCAGCATTTTCCAGCAAAATAACATCAAAACCAACATCTTTAAGCGCATTCGCCATCGCTTCTGCATCATTAATCGAGTTTTTGAGAGGATTATCCTGATAACTCGCATTTCCAATGACTAAGGCTGTGCGTCGTTGTTTTTGTTGACTTTGTGACTGATTTGTGGTAATAGTAATTCCACGATCTTGAGGTTGCTGGTTTTGACAGGATACGAGGGAGAAAATTAGGGGAAATAGGGATAAAATTAGGCAAAGTTTCAATAATTGCGGTTTCATGGCAATTCAGATAAGCATTGGAGGATAATAATGGGATTGAACTGATTAGGGAAAGGATGAAATTATCTCCCGACAATATCATATCTATTGCAATATTTGCTATACTTAACAATTATTTATTATTTGCTGACAACACTAGACGGCGGATGCAAGCAACTGTCCAGTATATTACAGGGAGGATGAGTTATCTTATGAAGATATTCAAGAAGCAGAGGAGGATTTCTCAGAGCAGTTAGGTCGAGTTTTAGAAGCTAAAATAGTAGTCAATGGAATTAGAATCCGATTGGAGAATTAACGATGACTTCAAAACCGTTTACTGAACAGGAATTAGCAGAAATCTTAAAAATCGTTCAGCAAGGAGAAAATAAACTCAGAGAAATGAGCGATTATGCGACAATTCTAGCAGAAAAATGGAGAAGCAAAACCCAAAACACTCCTAATCCCGTAAACAAAGGTATATTTTGAGTCTAAAACGCTCCCCCGTTGTTTGGTTTAGATTGCTGTGTTGGGGATTTTTCTACTTTCAAAATCTCAGATAAATCATAAAAAACTTGCTGCTTTTTGCTAGAATTTTTAGAACCATTTACTCCTCTAGTTAAGGCTGCATTGTGTTCAGGTTCTTGGCGAATTTTCATAAGATCATCTAGTACTGCATAAGGCTCATCCTTAGTTTCCAAAGTAAAGAGTAAATCATCTTGATTACAAGTAGCACTTTTTGATTTTACTCCACAGACAACGGAAACTTCTCGATCGCTAATCCAACTTGCTACCGTAGCCGTGATATACTGTAATCCATCTCGATCATAAATATCTTGGAATCGTCTAGAAACTTGATCACAGCGCTTTTGAGGATTCCATTGATTACCAAAATAATAATTATCTGGTTTCCAAATAATTATAGTAAAATCTTTGTTTGTGCTTGGATTATATACAATAGTAGCTGGGGCATTTTTACCTAAATATTGAGCATTTCCACAGTAAAAATTAGGTTTTGTTGCTGCATTAGAATCTCCTTTACATCCTGATGTCAGCATTAGCAAACCAAACAAAAGTGAGACTGCTATTCCCGAAGTCTGACGCTTCATAAATCTTACTTACTCCTGTTAAACTTGTTCCTATTACCTTTATAGCTTAAAAAGCAGGTTGATGTTGTCTCTCGTTGTTTTGTTGTCTCTCAGATAAAGTGTTCAACCCAATACCAATTACTCCTCCTAAAAGTAACATTAAAATTAGGGGAATAACGGCAATTTTACCCTCTTTATTTTGTATAGATGAAGAATGAGACATAGAAACTGTTGGCACCATGGTAGGGGAGACTCCCTGTAAACCTTGAATTGCTTGTAAAGCTTCTTTAGCTGAGGGGTAGCGTTGTTGAAAATCTGGATGACTCATTTTAACTAAAATATCAGTAAATTTAGGTGTTATTTTGACGTTATTTTGCCAATGTATTTCTCCTGTTTGATTATCAACTAATTGGGTAGGATAATATCCCGTTAACATCTGAATAGCAATCATTCCCACAGAATAAATATCACTGCTAAAGGTAGGTTTTCCTAGATTTTGTTCATTTGACATATATCCTGGTGTTCCTATTCCAATTGTCTTAGGTTGGTTTTGAGTATTACTTAAATTAATAATCTGTTTTACCGCACCAAAATCAATTAAAATAATTTTATTATCTAGTTTGCGTCTAATTAAGTTATCAGGTTTAATATCCCGATGAATAACGTTATGCTGATGTACAAAAGCTAAAGTTGATAATACATCTTCTAAAAATTCAATTACTGCTATTTCTTCCCATTGTTTCCCTAGTATAATTTCCTCACCTAAAGGATGTCCCTCAATATATTCTTGAACGAGATAAAATTGATTATTTTCAGAAAAATGGGCAAATAATTGGGGGATTTGAGCGTGTTTTCCTAATTGATAAAGACTTCTTGCTTCTGTATCAAATAAACGCGTTGCTATTTGCCAAGATTGGGGATCAGATTGGGGTTTAAGTTGCTTGACAACACACCAAGGATGATCTGGTAATTGGGTATCTTTAGCTAGAAAAGTTTCACCAAATCCACCAGAAGCAAGCGATCGCACAATTTGATAACGATGGACTAATAAATTCACCCTTATCTTACCTGCTGATAAATAGTGGTTATTATAGCAAGGATCGCCAGCTTCTTGGCTATGGCCCGGGGTCTCGGTAGCGCCAAAGGCAATCCTGTACCAAGAGTCTCCGCTATGAATATTAACATCGAGGCTTCTGTACCCCGTCGTTAATTTTTAGCTAAACCTACCGGGGAGAGTCCCTAATTGGCAGAATGACCCCCGAACCATAATCAGGTTATTCTGTGAATTGGTGGCTCTCCCTATGGGGTGGCTCCTGAAATAATCCCCCCACCGAGGACGATTTCCCCTTCATAAATTACGGCTGCCTGGCCCGGGGTGATGCTAAATTGTGGTTGATCAAAAACCAGTTTCACTTGATTATTTTCTAGGGGAATAACATTGACGGGAACAGCCGGAGAACGATAACGTACCTGTACTTGCGCGCGGATAGGGGTGGTGGGTTCAGCAATAGAAACCCAGTTCATCCGTCCGACAAGACAATCGGCACTAACGGCACTTTCGCGATTACCCACGATAACCCGATTCATGACGGGATCCAGTTGTACCACATAGAGGGGTTCGGCGGCGGCGATGCCGATGCCTTTGCGTTGTCCGATCGTATAATGATGGATACCGCTATGTTTACCCAAAACTTTGCCATCGAGATCAACGATATCGCCCTCACTAACGGCGATATACTTATCCAAGAACGATCGCATAGTTCCGTGAGCTTCAATCAAGCATAAATCCTGACTATCGGGTTTATCTGCCGTTTTTAAGCCGAATTCTTGGGCAATTCTGCGGGTTTCTGCCTTGGTTTGTTCTCCCAAAGGAAATAAAGTCCCACGCAGTACATCTTGAGTGAGATCATAGAGAAAATAGGATTGATCTTTATTTTTATCGACGGCGCGCAGCAGTTGATAACGGTTATTTTCAGGAGAAAAACGAATTCTAGCGTAGTGACCGGTGGCAATAGTGTCCGTTTCTAAGGTTTCTCTGGCATAATGCAGCATCGGGCTAAATTTTACCGCTTTATTGCACTGAGAACAGGGCAGCGGTGTGATTCCCGCTTCGTAACCGGAAACCAGATAATCAATAATTTCTTTTTGGAAAAGCTCGCGACTATCGACGATATGATGGGGAACACCCAACTGCTCACAAATAAAGGCCGCATCTACCATTCCCTCGGAGCAGCATTGACCTTTACCCTTCATTAACCACAGGGTCAAGCCAATAACATCATAACCTTGAGCGTGTAAGACGGCAGCGGCGACAGAGCTATCTACTCCCCCCGATAGACCGACAACAACTTTTCCCATAAATCTTGTAATGATTTTTAACCAATATACTTTCTAGACTAGCATCTCCTACTTTAAAATTTGGACATGGTGTACCCAAATTTTGTGTGAGGACAAACCAGCATGATGAGAACAAACCTACTGTTTTTCTCGGCTTTATTTTGGTTAAAAGTCGGGATAATCGCTCAAGGAACGCTGCTGCTAAAAGCAAACTTATCTTTTGCCCAGAATCTTTATCCCGGTCGTCGTTTGCCCCCACCGCCGGCGGTGAGACAACCAACTAAACGTTCAGACAGTCCCAGTGGTGCTAATTGTTCCCAATGTCCACCCTTAAATTTGCCCCCGGTTAATTCTCCTTCAGTTAACCCCCCGGTGGCTGCCCCGGTTTCCGGTAATCAACCCCTGAGAGAATACGTTTTTCAAGCTCCCGCTACCGTGCTTCCTGCCGATGCTACGGTGATTAATAATCATCCTCGTCCAACTGTCAATCCACCGGCACCCACACCGCAAAATCGCGCCAATAAACCCCCTTCTCCCCCACCACAGCAGCGGGTTATTGCTACTAATCAACTCTTTCGCGTTGAAGTTCAGAGTAATAGTACAGAAACGTTGGCAAAAATTCAAGAAATTGAACCCCTCGCATTTATCCGCCCGGGAGAAAATGTTATTCAAGTGGGGTTATTTCAGCAACAATATCAAGCTAAACAACGGGTACAAGAGTTAACTAAACAGGGTTTTAGCGCTCAGATTATTACGCTCAATAATTAGGGTTTGCTGAATAAATCTAAAAACTTTGTTGGATAAGGCTTTTAGACTTTTTTTCCCTCAAAAAGTGCCGGATCTGGGAGTGATCGGGGGGAAAATTCCGGGACTTTTTCCCTGAAAATTAGGTAGTTGACCACCTAAAAATCGGTAAAACCCTACACCCCACACCCCACACCCCACACCCTACCCCCACCGAAAAACTTTTTCAGCATACCCTACTTAATAGACCTCTTGTGAAAATCAAAAATTGTTGTTAGGGTTAGGATTCAGAAGTCAGGAGAATTAAGAATGAACGATAGCTTCATGCCTATTTTTCTCATTTTTGAACTCTCAAAAGTTAATTAGGCAATAAGTCTCTAGGATTTTGGCTAATCTCGATCGAATCTCTTGCCTCTCGTCTAATCCTAACCAAGAAGTTAATTTTGTCCTATTACTTAGCACACAGAGTTAATTTTGTCAAGCAAAATTTTGACCGCATCGAGCATCACATCCGGTTGATCCATCCAGACAAAATGACCACTTTTATCCGCTTGTATTTCCATAAAATCTTTGGATAACTTGCCTAATTCTAGGTGCATCTCCTCCCGGAGTCGGTTGGCACTTTTGAGGGGAATAAAGCGAGTCCAAAAGGAGGGTTTAAAAAAAGAATTAGCTTTAATACTAACTATCGGTAAATTACCGAAATTGTTAGCCTCACTCAGCTGACGAGCGCTTTGGTCGAGATTAAACATTTCTCTACTCATCGTCATCCAGTGTTTAGCGCGACAGAAAGAACGCTTAACTCGATGACAAGAATCTGGGGAAAAGCGACGCAATTCTGGTTTTAATAATTCAAAAACTCCTAGAACTCTCAAAACTCGGATAATGCCTAAAATTGAGCCGATAATCGACATCAAAAATCCAGAGATGAAAAATAATTTTAATGCCTTTAATGCTGGCGACATTTTCAGCATTCCCTGCTCGTGTAAACCATCGGTGAGTACCAAACCTACTACTTTTTCTGGGAACAGATGGGCATACAGTCGAACATTATAACTGCCAAAAGAATCACCAACTAAAATATAAGGCGGTTCTATTTGTGCTTGGGTTAGTAATTTATCTAATTCCTGAACAATTTGGTAGCTGGTTCGGGGATATGGACTAGAATCGCTCCAACCATAACCCGCTCGATCATAAATACAAACCCTAGCCAATTGTGACAATTCTTCTAGCAAAAAGTATCCCTCAATTCCCCCTAAACTATGGTCAATAATAATAGTGGGACTAGCCTCTCCCGCTAGACAAAAATGTAGGCGATATTTACCCAGATTAATCAAATTACCTGGCGGTGCTTTTTGTTCTTCTAACCAAACAGATAACGTCTGATAAACTGTCGTCGCTACTAGGAGAATTACTCGAATTGATAAAGACATAACTAGACCTCTTGTAAAAATCAAAAATTCTCGTGGTTGCTGGAGAATTAAGAATGAATAATCATCAATTAAATGGTCGATTAATGGTGAACGGCAGCAGTTATTAAAAGAGAGCGCCAGCATTGCCTCCAAAATTTAGTACTAATGAACGTTTGACACCATGATTTTGAGCCAGGTATTTCTAATCAATTAAGCATAAATACTTAAAAATGCCCTCATCTGCGGCATCGCATTAACCGAAGAAAAAGCGCTTAATAAGTTGTTAAATTTCGGGAACAACATTAGCAGTATGCTGAAAATGAGCGAAAACTATTAAGATCATAGACCGAGTTTAATCTTATGCTAGAGAAAATACTATACGCTGATTCCGGCGCAGGTCAAACCCAAGAAATGCTACAAGCATTGATGGATCTCCCCGCTATCCGGAAAGCGTCGATCACCATTCTCCGGGTTGTTCCCCCTCAGATTACCACCGAAGCCCTGGCCAGTAAATGGGAAGAAGGAACCCAAATGCTGACTAAAATCCTGCAAGAAGTCAAAATTGAACCCAGCAAAGTTTCCACTATTCTGCGTCAAGGAGATCCCAAAGATACCGTCTGTCAAGTTGCCGACGAAATCGGGGCCGATTTGATCCTGATGGGTTCCCGAGGACTCAAGCGACTGGAGGCAATTCTAGAAAATTCCGTCAGTCAATACGTCTTTCAACTGACTAATCACCCGATGTTGTTGGTAAAAGACGATATTTACGTCAAAAAAATCAAAAAGGTGATGGTAGCCCTCGATAAGTCCACTTCGGCTGATTTAGCTCTCGATCTGGCTATTTATCTCCTGCGGGATTATCCTTCAGCAGAGTTAATTCTGGCCCGCGTCAACCCCGACTTAAAACCGGAATTTGCCCCCACTTCCCCCAAAGAAATGGAAGAAAACCCGATTTTAAGGCCAGCAGTGGCAAAAGTGAAACGGATGAATATACCCTATCGCTGCGTGGTGACGGGGGGTAAACCGGGAGAACAACTCTGCAAACTCGTCGATGATTATAATGTCGATCTCTTACTGTTGGGTTCGCCCGATCGCCGTCCTTCCGTGGCTAAGAGTTTACCGGATCTCGATCGCCTTCTCGGTACTTCCCTCTCGGATTATGTGCGGGTTAATGTCAACTGTCCCGTCCTTTTAGCTAGAAAAGAAGGGATTTAGCCCGATTTAGCCCACATCGTCTGGAGATGGTGTGGGTAAAAAATAATTGGCTCAAAAATTCAGCAAATAATCCGCAAAACTAGCCCACTTGATCAGCGTTTTCTACCAGTTTGTCGCCGGTGATACCGTTGATGAACTAGGCGATAGCTAACAAAATAGGTTATCGTAGCAAATACCGTCGCTGATAGTAAGCAACCAAAAAACAGGGTCAAAAGAAATTGGCCGCCAGAACTAGCTAACTTTTCGGTGAAGCTTTGATTAGTTTGAAAAATGTTGCCCAGATTCGATCGCCCGCTTTGACCAAGAATAAACTCTCCTAATTTATAGTTAAACAGGAAAATTGGCAGATCGGTCAAGGGATTGCTGATATAAGTACCTGCAGCAGCTGCGATTTTGTTGGCACGAAATAGGGTGGCTAAAAAGATAGCGACGATGATTTGAAGGCCCATCCACGGGAAAAATCCCGAAAAAACTCCCAAGGCAAAACCCCTGGCAATTTCCCTAGGATGTCCTTGTAATCGCATTAAGCGAATATACCAATAGCGCAAAAATCGCAGTAAGCGATTACTCGAATATTTGCCGCTTTTTCTCGCTTTTAATGATCGTGAGCGCATATTTTCGGGCATAAATGCTGACAAAATTGATACCGACTTCAATTTTAGCAAGGAGTGATTAAGAGATGTTAAACACAGGGGATACGATCGCTGCCATCGCTACGGCGATCGTTCCGCAACAGGGTAGCATCGGTATTGTCCGTTTATCCGGTAGTCAGGCATTGGCGATCGCTCGTCAGCTTTTTCATACCCGCAATCGTCAAAAATGGCAAAGTCATCGTATTCTCTACGGTTATATCCGGCATCCCCAAAGTCAGGCAATTATCGATGAAGCTTTACTGTTGCTCATGTTGGCTCCCCGCTCTTTTACTCGCGAGGATGTGGTGGAATTTCACTGTCATGGCGGCATTATGCCCGTACAACAGGTGTTACAGTTATGTCTAGAAAATGGGGCCCGTTTGGCACAAGCGGGGGAATTTAGCCTGCGTGCCTTTCTTAACGGCAGAATTGACCTAACTCAAGCTGAAAGCGTCGTCGATCTCGTTGGGGCGCGTTCTCCCCAAGCGGCACAATTTGCCCTCGCTGGTTTACAGGGGAAACTCGCTCAACCGATCCGCAATTTGCGCTCCACCTGTCTCGATATTTTGGCCGAAATAGAGGCCCGTATTGACTTTGAAGAGGATTTACCGCCCTTGGATCACGAGGCGATTCTTTATAGCATAGAACAGGTTTTTTGTCAAGTAAATTTAATTTTAGCCACTGCCGAGCGCGGGGAATTGCTGCGTAGTGGTCTGAAAGTGGCGATCGTGGGGCGGCCGAATGTGGGTAAATCCAGTTTGTTAAATGCTTGGAGTCGGAGCGATCGAGCGATTGTCACCGATTTACCCGGCACTACCCGCGATATTGTCGAATCTCAGCTAGTTGTGGCGGGAATCCCCGTACAAGTCCTCGATACGGCAGGAATTCGCTCGGCCAGCGATCGAGTCGAACAAATTGGGGTGGAACGTTCCCGTCAAACGGCCCGGTCTGCTGATTTAGTTCTCTTAACCGTCTCCGCAGAGTCAGGATGGACCGAGGAAGACGAGGAAATTTATCGCTCTGTCAGCGATCGCCGATTAATTTTAGTGATTAATAAAATTGATTTAGCTAATCCCGAAATGATAATTTACCCAGCAGAAATTGAGCGAGTTGTCAAGCTATCCGCCGCCCAAAATCAGGGTATTGAAGACTTAGAAAAAAGTATTATTAATGCTGTCCAAAATCAAGAATTACAGGCGGCTAATTTGGATTTAGCCATTAATCAACGACAAGCGGCCGCTTTAACTAGGGCGAAAATTGCTTTGCAACAGGTCAAAAAAACAATTGACCAAAATTTACCTTTTGATTTTTGGTCGATCGATCTGCGTACTGCCATTCAAGCCTTAGGAGAAATTACCGGCGAAGAAGTGACTGAATCGGTACTCGATCGCATTTTTAGCCGTTTTTGTATTGGCAAGTAAGCAATTAGAAAATCTGGTCAACCAGAAACAAGTTTTTATCCTTTTGTGTTGGGTTAAGCTAAACGGCTTTTACTTCGGATCACCGATATAGACTCCAAAAGGGTTATAGCTATTGGATCATGCAGGTTAAGCGCCGTTTAGCTTAACTGTAGTCTTGTTGAGGATTGGAGAACTCAGATATTACTGGAAAAAAATACTTTCCAAGCGGCCGTAAAAATGGCACTTCCCAAAAGGATGATTAATGTCCAGACCTGATTTTTTTGGGTTCCCTCTACCGATCTTAGCCGATTGTCGATGCCTTCGATTTTCTCGTCTAACACTTTAATATCCCCCTTGATATCGGTTAGTCCTATTTCTACTTTGGTTAACCGATCTTCTACCTTGTCAAATCTTTCGTTAACCCGCTTCTCAAGCGAGTCAATCTTTCCCTCAATCCTTGTGAGGACAGCTTCTAGGGAATAAGTAACAGTTTCGTTAGACATTTGGTAAACTCCTATACTGCATCTGGTTGGGGATAATTTTATTTTAAGTCTAGGCTTTAAGAAAATTTTCTTTCAGGAGCGGTTAATCTTTTTGGGTTCGTTTAACTGTAGTCTTGTTGAGAATTATAAAGATCAGATATTACTGGAAAAAAATACTTTCCAAGCGGCCGTAAAAATAGCACTTCCCAAAAGGATAATCAATGTCCAGACCTGATTTTTTTGGGTTCCCTCTACTGATCTTAGTCGATTGTCGATGCCTTCGATTTTCTCGCCTAACACTTTAATATCCCCTTTGAGATCGGCTATTCCTATTTCTACTTTTGTCAACCGCTCATCAATCTTATCGAATTTTTGACTAACTTCCTTGATACTGTCTTTAATTTCTTTAAGGACGACATCAAGGGAATAAGTAACAGTCTCGTTAGACATTTGGTAAACTCCTATACTGCATCCGGTTAGATATAATTTTATCTTAAGTCTAGGCTTTTTGGCATTCCTTAACCCCATAGTTAACTTTACTTTTGTCCAACCACTGAGACAGTGTTAGGTGAAAACTTAGATAGTTTCTTGTCACTGATTACCAGTTACTGTTCATTCTCTACGGAAAAACCCTAACTGCCAATTTTTTCGGGAACTTCCTAACATTCCATTCATCTTAAAACCCAGATTCCGCCAGAAAAAAGGAGGAAATCCAGAGGAGTTTCAGGCTTTTTTCCTAGCCCTCTCGGTTTTCTTTTAGTTTGACACTCCCATCGCACTCATGCGAGGGATTCTTCGTTCACGGGGAGATGCCTTGCAAAAGCAGTGCCTTTACTTGGTCTTACTCTCCCTCCAGAAGCAGTAGCGGTATGCCCTACCGCCAAAATTCGTAAACCTTCATCTCGAATATTCTTAGCGGCATTGATGTCTCTATCGTGGGTTTCTCCACACTTAGGACATTGCCAACTACGAATATCCAAGCTTAAACTGTCAACACGATTTAAGCAGTTACTACAAGTCTTGGAACTAGGAAAAAATCTGTCAACTTCTATATAGATTTTTCCTTCCCATTCAGCCTTGTATTTTAACATAGTACAGAATTGACCCCAACCAGCATCACTAATTGATTTTGCTAGTTTCTGGTTTTTGACCATGTTTCTGACTGCCAGATTTTCTACCACTATGACTTGGTTTTCGTCAACTAATTTACGACTTAGTTTGTGGAGGAAATCTTCACGACAACGAACAATTTTAGAGTGAACTTTAGCAACTTTAACTCTAGCTTTATTTCGGTTGTTAGAGCCTTTTTGCTTGCGACTTAATTTCTTTTGTCTCCTCGCTAATCTCTGTTCGTACTTACGGTAGTATTTAGGATTCCCGTGTTTAGTCCCGTCTGATGTAATAGCAAAATGGGTTAGTCCAACGTCTATCCCGACAGCTTTTCCTTCTGATGACCCTTCGGCTTCGCTCAGGGTTAATTTTTGGGGTAAATCCTGACCATCATCATAAAGACAAGATGCGAAATATTCTCCCGATGGATTAACTGAAACCGTAACAGACTTTAAGCTTCCCTCTGGTTGCCGTGAAACCTTGCAATAGACTTCACCAATTTTAGGCAATACCAGAACATCATCTTTTAACTTACAGTGCTGAGGAAATCTAATCGACTGCCTATTTTGCTTTTTCTTGAAGTTAGGATATTTAGTTCTACCTTCAAAGAAATTAAGGAAAGCACTAGAAAGATTTAAAGCTGCTTGCTGTAATACCTGCGATGGTACTTCGCTTAACCACTCATGCTCTTTTTTTAGGGAAGGCAGCAGCCTAATTATTTCGTCTCTGCTTAATCCTTTTCCAGTTTGCTTGTAAGTTTCAGATGTCAAGTTTAGGGCGTAATTGTAAAACCATCTAGCACAGCCAAACGACTTGGCAAGCAAAACTGATTGCTCGCTTGTCGGATAGATTCTGTACTTAAACGCTTTTAACATCTTGTTTACCAGACTATATTTACTATGTTAAACTATGCAAGGCTAAACTGTCAAGGATTTAATCGTGCTTTGCGGTTCTATTCTGGTCGGGGTTTCATCCCTTCAGTACGAGGATCTTCACCCCGACATCTGTGATAAATTGGGTTATGTGTGCAAAGGAGTGAGCGAGTGACGTTTAGCATAGAACCAAAAATTATCAATCCGCCCAAAAACCGTCATGATTATCAATTGTCGGAAGTAATTCGCTATCGTGCTTGGGTAGAGATCGATCGCTCGGCCTTACAACAAAACGTGCGAAAAGTCAAGGCCTTATTAGCCCCAAAAACGGAATTAATGGCGGTAATTAAAGCTGATGCTTACGGACACGGGGCAGTTAAGGTGGCTAACAGCGTTTTAGAAGCCGGAGCGCAATCTTTAGCCATCGCGACTATTGGGGAAGGTATCGAACTACGGGAAGCGGGAATCGTTGCCCCAATTATGATTTTAGGGGCAGTGAATACCCCGGAAGAAGTGGCAGCCTTAGCCCATTGGCAATTGCAGCCCACCCTGGTACAAATCGAACAGGTGCAAATTTTTGCCACCGTTATGAGACGCTTAGAGCAGCGGCTGCCGGTTCATATCAAACTAGATACGGGGATGTCTCGCTTAGGTACACCATGGCAAAAGGGTACAAAATTCGTCGAACAGGTTTTAGAGGCTCCTAACCTGAAAATTGCCAGTATATACTCCCATTTTGCCACGGCTGACGATCCCAATCCCGAAATCATGCAGTTACAACGGCAAAGATTCCAACAAGCGATCGCAGAGCTAAGATCAAAAGGTTATCATCCCCCCTGTCTGCATTTAGCTAACTCTGCCGCTACTCTAAGCGATCGATCCCTGCACTACGATCGAGTTAGAGTCGGATTAGCTCTCTACGGTCTTTATCCTGCCAATCATCTCACCGATAAAGTCCCTTTGCAACCCGTCCTGCAAGTAAAAGCGCGCATTGCCCAAGTCAAAACTATTGCCGCCGGTTCGGGAGTGAGCTATGGTCATCAGTACATAGCGGCAAAAGACACTCGTATTGCTGTGGTCGGTATCGGTTACGCGGATGGAATTCCCCGCAATCTCTCCAATCGTTTAAAAGTATCCCTGAGAGGACGTTTAGTACCCCAAATCGGCGCGATAACCATGGATCAGTTAATGATTGACGTGAGCGAGATTCCGGACGTAAAAACAGGGGAAATCGTCACACTTATCGGTAAAGACGGCCCACAGTGCATCACCGCCGACGATTGGGCGCGGGATTTAGGTACGATATCCTGGGAAATTCTCTGCGGTTTTAAGCATCGTTTGCCGCGAATTACTATTAGCAATGGGTAATTATGGCGGTGATCTTAAAAAATGTCAATTGGCGGCAATTCTCACTGTTGAATGACTGGTGAGATGTGTAATTAACTTTGCTTAGGCACTTACCGTTGTCGATTGCGATCATTGCCAGTCTAGATTAGGGGATGAATTCTCTGGCGCTTTAGGTTAGAATAAACAGGGTTAATCGACGGCAACTGATTAGTTTTACCCTAGAGGCAGCGATGACTATAAGCAACGATTTACCCTTACCCCCCGGCAGTTTTGGATTACCCCTATTAGGAGAAACAATCGCTTTTTTGACCGATCGAGATTTTGCCAGTAAACGTCATAATAAATATGGTCAACTTTTCCGCACTCATATTTTTGGCAGTCCCACGATTATTTTATCCGGTGCCGAAGCTAACCGGTTTCTCCTCAGCAACGAGAACAAATACTTTGCGGCAACTTGGCCCAAAAGTACCAAAACTCTCCTAGGCAGCGCATCTTTAGCGGTGCATACAGGAGATGTCCACGCTTCCCGTCGTCGCTTAATCTATCAAGCTTTTCAACCCCGGTCCCTAGCAAGTTATATCCCTACGGTAGAAACAATTACCGCTCACTATTTAGAGCGTTGGCAAACTACAAAAACCCTGTCATGGTATCCTGAGTTAAGAAACTATACTCTCGATATCGCCTGTAAATTATTTGTCGGTCTTGACCAGGGTTCTGCTACCAAATTAGGAGAAGCTTTTGATACTTGGTGTGCGGGATTATTTAGCCTTCCCCTTCCCCTTCCCTGGACAGCTTTCGGCCAAGCATTACGCTGTCGAGAAGAATTACTGCAAGCGATCAAAACTATCATTTTAGAAAGACAAAAAAATGATGACCCAGGCCAAGATGCTCTTGGTATTCTTTTACAAGCTAAGGACGAAAACGGTCAAAGTTTATCCTTAGCGGAATTAAAGGATCAAGTGCTATTATTACTCTTTGCCGGTCATGAAACTTTAACCTCTGCTATCGCCACTTTCTGCCTACAAATGGCACTGCATCCCGATATTTTTCAGCTTGTCCTTGAGGAAATAACTAATTTTGACCTATCGACTCCTTTAAGCGTCGATACCCTCAAACAGATGACCTATTTAGATCGCGTTTTAAAGGAAGTTTTACGTTTTACTCCACCCGTGGGAGGAGGATTCCGTCGGGTAATAGAAGACTGTCAATTTAACGGTTATCATTTGCCGAAAGGATGGGTGGTGCAGTATCAAATCACCAATACTCATAAAGATAATAATATTTATTCTCATCCTGAAACCTTCGATCCCGATCGCTTTTTAGCCGAGGAAAAACCCTACGGATATATCCCTTTTGGTGCGGGATTACGCGAATGTATTGGCAAAGAATTCGCTCGTTTAGAGATGAAAATTTTAGCCGTCCGTTTAGTAGAAAAATACGATTGGCAATTACTCCCCAATCAAGATCTCACCCTCACATCTATCCCCACTCCCCATCCTCGCGACGGTTTACAAGTCACCTTTAAACCCCGATAAAAAAACTTTAAAAACAGTTTAGCGTTTTGCTCAGAGCCGTGAAATTTATTTCACGGCCTTTCGCTGGAACTAAGCTGAACAGAGGTTAATCGGCAGCGGGTAAAGCTTTCGATAATTCTCCATTTTGCTGATGATTTGGTGTATCGAATTCGAGAACTAAGTAACGAATTAAACGCGCTAGGGATTTTTGTAGCAAACCTTCAGCAATTTTTTGTCCCATCTGTTGGGTTTCGGGTTTAGCGATTAGTTTAGTCATCACTGGCACCATAGCCATGGCATCGAATCCTTTCGTTTCCTGTAAAATACTAAAGATGTTGCGAAGATGCTCAAAAGTCTTAGCATCACCTAATAATTCTGGGGGAGTTTCTTGCACCGCTAAACCCACCTGTTCCCGGAAATTAACCGTGAGATTAAACCAAGTGCGACGACCGAAGTTATCGAGAGCATTTACTAACTCATTCACTAATTTTTCGCGGATAAATATACCCCTGTCTGAAAGGAGAAAATCTAGCGCTTGATCGGTGACTTTATCGAAGTTAAAATCATTAGAATCTTTAGCATTACGCAAGAGATTTTCTAAACGATTCCAGCGAAAAGTACCGTCTTTAAACAATAAATCCCGCAGGGAATCTCGCAACTCCGTGGAAGGATCGGTGAGCAGACGTTTAGCAATATAAGGATAGGCTTTGCTAAGTACCTTAAAATTAGGATCAATGCCAATCGCTATTCCCTCTAAAGTCACCATTGAGCGAATAATCAGGGCATAATAGGCGGGAACTCGAAAGGGAAACTCATACATCATCGCCGACATTTTATCGGTGATACTTTTAAAGTTTAATTCTGCCACACTCGCCCCTAAAGCATTACCAAAAACTTCCGAAAAAGCGGGAACAATTGGCTCTAAATTGGTAGTTGGTGACAGGAAGTCTAACTTAACGTAATCCTTGGCCAAAGACTCAAAATCCCGGTTGACTAAATGCACCACCGCTTCGATTAAACCGTAGCGTTGATAGGGTTCAATATTGCTCATCATGCCGAAATCAAGATAAGCTAATTTACCGTCGGGAGTTGCTAATAAATTACCCGGATGGGGATCCGCATGGAAAAATCCGTGTTCAAGTAATTGACGCAAAGAACACTGCACCCCCACATTAACTAAGTGGGTGGCATCAATACCCTGAGCTTGAATTTCTTTGATATTAGTTAATTTTGTGCCGTCCACCCACTCCATGGTTAAAACCCGTCGCCCAGTATATTTCCAGTAGATTTTGGGGATGTAAATTTCGGCAATATGACCATAAAGTTGAGCGAATTTTTCGGCGTTTTGTCCTTCGTGCAGATAATTAATTTCTTCAAAAATGCGAGCGGCTAATTCGTCGGTAATTGCCACTAAATCGGAGCGAAGTCTTTTAATATTACCTTTCACCCAAGTCGCCAAACTACGCATGATATACACATCTAAAGTTATACAGCGAATCAAATCGGGACGCTGTACTTTAACGGCGACTCTCTCTCCGGTTTTTAATTTACCTTTGTAAACTTGTCCTAGGGAAGCTGCCGCTATGGGATTGGGGGATAATTCTGCGTAAATTTCCTGGGGAGAATAACCTAATTCTTCCTCGATAAAACGATAGGCAATTTCGTTAGGAAAAGAGGGTATTTGATCCTGGAGAGTGGTTAATTCTTCTAAATATAAAGGCGGTACTAAATCAGGCCTGGTAGAGAGAGCTTGACCGATCTTAATATAGGTCGGTCCCAATTTGGTCAACATTTCCCGCAATTGTACGGCCCGTCTAATTTCATTTTTTGGCGATTTTCCCCGCAGTTTATCCCACCAGATACCGATGACAAAAGATAAAACCGGTAGGGCAATTTCGATTAATCTCCCCACAACGTCTAGAGGTCGCCCACGGTAATAGTCGTTAATCACTTGGGGATTGTAGCGCCAACTCTCGGCTACGTTGTCATCCATGGGGCCGATATCTTCCCGATGCTCTTCGGGAATATGGATGGGCTGCACTTCAACGGTAATCGCTTCTTCGGGTTGCGTCTCTGGGGAGATCATCTGTTCGGACATAGTTCGGTGACGGGGCAGGGTGATTTGTAAACTATTGTAACAAGTATCGGCTTTCTGCCCGATCTTGTTTCTGTCTCCCTAGTTCTATGCTCCGGTTCGCCGTCAACTTTCCCCTGGTTATCCGTATTTTTGACGATTTCGAGGCTGATACTGCCCTGATTATCCCGAATGTGATTGTCAAAAAATAGCGCGGTAATTTGGCTGGTTTCTAGGACTTTGTTAAATAAACTAGGGTCTGCTGACCGATAACTCAATTCACCGCTAATAATCAGAAGTTAAATTAGCTAAGTTAATCATTAATATTACCTCTCAAAGTATTCTACAATAGCTCTCGCTATCGATTCTGCACCATCTTTAGGCAGTTTAACCTTTAATCGTGGCGGTTGGGGGGCTTGCCGTAAAAAGTCCCAATTACCTTGAAAAAATTCTTCACTGCTAATAATTTGATGATCACTATAATCTTGGATTCCAGCCAATAAAATCGCTGATTCGGCGAAACCTTCTCGAGTGAGGGAAACAATCGGAACCTCTAATTTTAAAGCCTCGGCAAAGGTACTATATCCCGGTTTGGAAATAATTCGATCGCACAGGGGCATAAAATCCACGGGACGATAGCTCCGATCCGGTTTATCCTGTAAGCGGACTAAATTGGGCAATTCGGGTGCGTTTTTTTCAAAAGTGATAAATTGCCAATCGGGAAAACTGGCGAGGTTATCATAGGGAATTGCTTCTAATCCTAACCCACCAAAACTCAATAAAATAGTTTTTTCTTTAGGGGCATTTAGCTTAAATTCCTGTCGCAATTGTTCTTCACTGTAGCGGGGGGTACCTCCGGTTAAACCTGCCTCGCTAACGTGAGGAAATGCTGTCATTGCTTCTGCTAAAGGCAGTTTAAATAAGCGATCGCATTGATTATAACAACGACTAATCCAATCACTAATACTGGCGAATTCTTCACCCCAATCACGATAGATAAAATCCCAGCCAAAGTTACCAATCATCCAACAAGGAAGCCCCGCACTTTTGGCAATTAGTGCCGCTAAAGGCGGTAAATCGGCCACAACTAAACCGACACGATTAGTTTTAATAAAATTAACTTCACTGGCAATAATTGCCCTTGATTGAGCAATTATTTGTTCTAATTTTTCTTTAGTAGCTAATTTATCCATCGTTAAACTATCCGATTGGATTACCCCCACATCAAACCCCCGGTGTCTTTGAATATATTCTCCTGATATGTAGGAATCTAATAACCAGCGCGGAGCAGTGGTGACTAATATCGGCAAAATTTCGGGATTAAGTTCAATAACATTAGCTACTACCGAAGCAGTGCGGACAGCATGGCCAAAACCATGATTAGTAACGGCAAAATAAACAACAGGACGAGACATAAATATCAAGTAGGGTGAGAATAATAAGCGAGAAATTTTGTTTTTTAGACTGTAGATAATAATTACCCTTAATTTTAGGGAGGCAAATGAGGCAGGATATAAATACTAGCAAAAGCATAATATTCCGCTCCCAGTTGACAAGCTTCTTGCAGTAAAGATAAAGCATCCGAGTCTCCTTGTTTTGCGAAACGTAGTAATGCTAACAACTTTTTAATATAGCGGTTCTCGCATCTGCGAGGCACAGTTTAACCTTTGCTGATTAAGCTTTTCAGAATCGATAATGTACCTCTTGTGAACAGGAAACGCTATATCCCTCTTCTATCAGACTGGGAGAGTTAAAATGAAGATGAAAGCCTGAAACCCTTACAGAGACTATGGTGAAACCTCGTCCTCCCCGACCGACCGTTCAATGTGTGGATACCTACTGTCAATTGTATCAAGATTTATTCCCAGAAGTCAGAGCGTATGAAGCGTTTAAATATCTTCACGTTGGCTTAATAAGTAATCTAAAAAGGAAGAGTTTACCAGCCATAGCTAAAACTGTAGGATTAGATAATGAACAAGGATTACTGCATTTTATGACAGAATCACCGTGGCCAGCCGAAGAGTTAGAAAAGAGGAGATTAGAAATTATCTTAACCGTCCTAGAAGGAAGAGAAATCATCTTAATAATCGATGAAACAGGGGATAAAAAGAAGGGAAAAAAGACCGATTATGTCAAGAGACAATATATTGGAAATTTAGGAAAAATAGAAAGTGGTATAGTATCAGTGAATGCCTACGGATATTGTGAGGGAATGACGTTTCCCTTAAAATTCAAGGTTTTTAAGCCAAAAGAAAGACTAAAAGAAGGAGATAAATATCAAACAAAGCCAGAAATTGGAGCAGAATTAGTCAAAGAATTGAGGCTCTTCGTTACTCTTTATGCTAAATCAACAGACAAGATGCCAAGATAACATACTTCTAACCCAAAAATTCTGAAAGTTTCTAAAGCCATAGCCTCTCCGTTTTATTAGTTT
>VYLI01000020.1_pt1 | contig 22711 bp, 17 predicted proteins | sample 5109511 | NCBI WGS metagenome assembly VYLI01 (sample SAMN12291808, study PRJNA351875) | freshwater metagenome | isolation source: freshwater lake | place: USA: Michigan, MSU1 Lake | collected 2011-08-19
TACCGCTAAAGTAGCAGTATCCTTCCTGTGAAGCGTCAACCCCGTTCAGCGACCACCCTAAAAAAGTGGCGTGGTGAGGAATCGCCGTCCGTTTTACGGCGGCGAGGATGTCAACAGTTTTGTCCGTTCAATTTTTGATTGAACGAACCTGCGTCAGTCCCCACTCTCAGCCTAGGGGAGTGGGGAAGGTACAGGAAGGGGAACCATTAAGTGGTTCTCCTCGTGCGGAAGTATGAGGCAACCGCCATCGACGAAGAAGCGTCAGAAACTTCCCACTCAGCCAAGCGGTGGGGAACAGTTGATTAAAACATTGTCCAGCTTTCTTTGACCCATGACTCTCCCCTCGGATTTTCCCCTAGAACCACCGGCTACCAATAAAGATCCCCATCGTGATTATCGCGGACTCGATCGCAGTAAACTCACCCCCATGTATCAGCATTATGTGGAGGTAAAAGAAACCTATCCCAATGCCCTTTTACTCTATCGTGTGGGCGATTTTTTCGAGTGTTTCTTTCAGGATGCGGTGATTATCTCCAGAGAATTAGAATTAGTTCTCACCAGCAAGGAAGGGGGTAAAGGTATTGGGAGAGTCGCCATGACCGGGGTTCCCCACCACGCCCTAGAGCGCTATAGTCGTTTATTGGTGGAAAAAGGCTATGCGGTGGCGATTTGTGACCAAGTAGAGGATTCGACGGAAGCAGCCGCCGAAAAACGGCTAGTAGAGCGCGCTATCACCAAACTGCTCACCCCCGGAACCCTCACCGATGAGGGAATGTTAAACGCAAAAAAGAATAATTTTCTGGCCGCAGTGGTGATTACCGGAGAAAATTGGGGATTAGCCTATGCAGATATCTCCACCGGAGAATTCTACACCACCCAAGCCAGCGATTTAACGGCTTTAAGCCTAGAATTAAGCCGTTTACAGCCCTCGGAAATCCTTTTTCCCATCAATGCCCCCGATTTAAACCGTATTTTGCGCCCCGGAGAAAAATCCGACCATCTCCCCCCCTGTTTACCCGATAGTTTTTGTTATTCTCTCCGTCCCCAAACTATCTTTACTCTCACAGAAGCGAAAAATCGTCTCCTAATCACCTATAAAATGCGTTCCCTAGAGGGGATGGGCTGCGAACATTTACCCCTTGCTATTCGCGCTGCAGGAGGCCTATTAGAATACATTGAAGATACCCAAAAAGCCAATCAAGTCCCCCTACAACCTTTAAAAACCTACTATATCTCGGAATTTTTGATTTTAGATGGGCAAACCCGTCGCAACCTTGAAATTACCCAAACGGTGCGCGATGGTAGCTTCTATGGTTCTCTATTATGGGCGATTGATCGCACTTGTACGGCCATGGGTAGTCGCGCTTTACGTCGTTGGTTACTGCAACCTCTCTTAGATTCTCGCGGTATTCGCGCCCGTCAAGATACTATCCAAGAGTTAAAGGATAATCCCTCCTTGCGCCAAGATATTCGGCAAAAATTAAGGGAAATCTACGATATAGAACGTTTAAGCGGTCGTGTTGGCGCAGGAACCGCTAACGCCCGCGATTTACTTTCCCTAGCGGCATCTTTAGTCAAATTAGCCGATTTAGCGGCTTTGGTCGCCTTAGGAAATTCGCCTTATTTGAAAGCTTTACAGCAAATTCCCGCCGATTTAGAAAAATTAGGCCAGCAGGTAATCGCGCATCTGGTGGAATCTCCTCCGCTGCATCTGAAGGAAGGGGGGGTGATTCGCGAGGGAATTGATGCCCAATTGGATGCCCTGCGGCGCGACTATCAGGAAGTAATCGATTGGTTTAAGAATCTGGAGACGACAGAAAAAGAAAGAACGGGTATTAGTAATCTTAAGGTTAATTATAACAAAACTTTCGGTTATTATATCAGTTTACCCCGCAGTAAAGCCGATTTCGCCCCAAAAGATTATGTGCGTAAGCAAACTTTAGTCAATGAGGAACGTTATATCACCACCGAGTTAAAGGAGAAAGAAAATATAATTCTGACGGCAGTAGATGAATTAAATAAGTTAGAATACGAGATTTTTAGCGATTTACGCCGTCAAGTGTCCGAATTTTCCCCAGAAATCCGGGAAGTAGCCACAAAAGTCGCCGCTTTGGATGTGTTGGCCGGATTGGCAGAAATCGCCGTTTATCAGGGATATTGTCGCCCGGAAATCGCGGATGGTCGTCTTATCGATATTAAGGATGGTCGTCATCCCGTGGTGGAACAATCGCTTGGGGCCGGCTTTTTTGTGCCGAATTCGATTAATTTGGGCAATCAGGAGGGTTTAGAATACCCTGACTTGATTATTCTCACCGGTCCCAATGCTAGTGGCAAAAGTTGTTATCTGCGACAGGTGGGATTAATTCAATTGTTGGCCCAAACCGGTAGTTTTGTCCCGGCAAAGTCGGCCAAAATCTCCATCTGCGATCGCATTTTCACCCGGGTGGGGGCTGTGGATGACCTCGCTACCGGCCAATCCACCTTTATGGTGGAAATGAACGAAACTGCCAATATTCTCAATCACGCCACGGAGAGATCATTAGTATTATTAGACGAAATTGGCCGGGGGACAGCCACTTTTGACGGTTTATCCATAGCTTGGTCTGTAGCGGAGTATTTAGCCACGGTACTGCAATCGCGGACGATTTTCGCCACCCACTACCACGAACTAAACGAATTAGCCTCAATCTTAGAGAATGTGGCTAATTATCAGGTAACGGTCAAGGAATTACCCCATGAGATAGTATTTTTGCACCAAGTACGACCGGGAGGCGCGGATAAATCCTACGGTATCGAAGCGGGGAGATTAGCCGGTTTACCAGCTTCTGTGATCGATCGTGCCATGCAGGTGATGGGTCAAATCGAAAAACATAGTAAAATTGCTATCGGTTTGCGTCAGGGAATTAAGAAAATTAAACCGGTTAAGTCAGATAATTCCCCATCTCTCCAGCAGTTAGATATTTTTGATGACAGTAAGTAGGGTTTGCGGCAAAAAGTTTTTCCTAGGGACAGGGTGTGGGGTGTGGGGTGTAGGGTGTAGGGTTTTACTGATTTGTGTCTGTGTGGTTGACGAAAAGGAAAAATGGTGCATCTCACATTTGCAGAAACACCGACAATCAGCAATTATCAGTGACTCTTAAACTGGGACAAATATATGAACAACCGCGTGTAAGCATCTCACCGAAAAACTAATGCGCGGGGGTTCTACCCCCCAAAAGCTTGAATTGAGGGAAAAAATCGAAAGTAACGCCCGATTTTAGAAGATAGTTTTCCCTTTAAAAATCTTCCTTTTTCAACAATATTAAAACTGTAAAAACTTTTTAATTTGAGTCCAAAGATTGGTAAAAGATTCTTTCATTTCCTCCTTAATTTTCCAGCGTTTAAAGGCTTCTTCATAGGCAATTCCTTGATTTTGAAAAGTTTTCCAAGCCGAGAGAGAAAGAGGTAAACCCATCAGCAAAAAGATATAAATTGCCCAAGAAATTGTTCCCGCACTAATTAAATTAATGGTAAGAAAAAAACTATTAATAATCAGATAGCGAACGGTTTTATGTTTTAGCTCCTCGCGACGAAAGCGATCGAATTCCTGCCGCTTATAACTGAGCATTTTTGACTCTTGCCAGTCCTTTTCCGCTGCTTCTAAGTCTTTAACTTCAATAGCTAAATCGTCGGCAATTTCTAACAACTGTTGACGGGTAATTTCTCCCTTATCCCCTTGACGGGAGATAGCCAAATAGAGAATTTCCTGCACATCCTCTTGACTGTAGGATTGGGGAGGGAAAAAATCGGGGTTTGGCATAGCGATAGAGAAAGAAATAGGTTCCTTCTCTATTATGGGCGATCGATTTAGCGATTGACAGTTAGACGAGACAGGGAGTTTTTAGCTGATTTAACCATGCTTCTAAATCCTGCAAAGAGCGATCGGCATATTGACCGTAACGTTCCCGTTTATTGCGGATTTTTTGGCTAAAATTCGGCAAAATGCCAAAATTTGGCGGCATCGGTTGAAAATGTTTCGGTTCGGCACTGCTGATAAACTCAAATAATGACCCCATCATCGTTGTGGTCGGCAATGTCACCGTTTCTAATCCTAAAACTAAACGAGCGGCATTAGTTCCCGCTAACCATCCCCCAGCAGCCGCAGCCGTATAGCCTTCCGTCCCGATTAACTGTCCTGCCGCTAATAGCGTCGGTCGCGATTTAAACTGGAGACTGGAGGATAATAACTGGGGAGAATTGATAAAGGTGTTTTTGTGCATCACCCCCATGCGGACAAATTCGGCCTTTTCTAACCCCGGAATCAGACGGAAAACTCGTGTTTGTTCACCCCATTTTAAATTAGTTTGAAATCCCACCATATTCCATAATTGCCCCGCTTTATCTTCCATTCGCAACTGTATAACTGCATAGGGACGTTGATCCGGATATCTGGGATCCGCTAATCCCACCGGTTTCAGGGGACCAAAACGCATGGTATCTTCTCCCCGACAGGCTAATTCTTCGATTGGTAGGCAAGCCTCGAAAAATTTGGCATTTTCTCGCTCAAAATCCTTTAATTCTGCCTGTTCTGCCTGTTTTAGTTCTTGCCAGAAATGCAGGTATTGTTCCCGATCCATGGGACAATTGAGATAGGCGGCCTCACCTTTATCGTAACGGGAGGCCAGAAAAGCGATCAATCGATCAATAGATTCCCCTAGAATAATCGGACTAGCGGCATCAAAAAAGCTCAGATAGTCCAGACCCGTGAAATTTTGCAGATCTGCGGCTAAAGCAGCACTGGTTAACGGTCCAGTGGTTAAAACGACGATACCATCCCGGGGAATTTCAGTGATCTCCTGACGTTTTAAGGTGATTAGAGGGTGGTTAGCCAAGATTTCCGTCAAATTTCGACTAAAGACCCCTCGATCGACCGCTAAAGCCCCTCCTGCGGGGACACTGTGCTGATCGGCCTGGGCAATAACTAGAGAATTTAAGCGTCGTAATTCTTCATGGAGTAACCCGGTGGCGCGATCCACCGCCATGGCACCAAAGGAGTTACTACAGACTAATTCGGCTAAAAATTGGCTATGGTGGGCGGGACTAGAGCGAATTGGGCGCATTTCGTGCAGGATCACGGGAATACCTGCTTGGGCTATCTGCCACGCCGCCTCAGTCCCCGCTAATCCTCCACCAATTACATGAATAGGGCGATCGATCATAGTTGGGAGAAAATGGCTAGAGTAGGATTATTTTAGCGTCAGTTCCGAGTCACCAAAAAAATAGGCTGGGCTGACGGCGATCGCATGAAGATTTGGGCTGATCGCAAACTCAGGTTATAATATAAGGAAGGGATGGAATATTATATTCTATCTCGGCACCGGTTTTGCTTTCGAGAAGGTGGCAACACCGCCCCACTTTCTCACCATCTCCTTCCAGATGGGTTAGTTAGCGGTTTGACTTCTATGAACACCAATTATCTTGAAGAATACCAAAAATACCTAGCCGAATGGCAGAAACTGCTTCTGTCCGCTTGGGGTAATGGTGTTCCCACGACTACACCAGTGTTTGAGTTTCCAGAAACTTTGGTTAAATCCCTCGAATATCAACAAGAATGGGTGAAATCCTACCTAACCGCCCAAGAAACCGCCACCAAAGTTGCCCTCGATAGTCAGAAACAATTCTGGGATAGTTATTTCGGTTTTGCTCGTCAGTCCATGGCTGTAATCAATAAACCAGCTTAATTAGGTATCAATTGGCTAGATAGTTCGATTGGTGACTTAACTTCCCTTAAAAAATGAAATTCCTCAAATACAATCCCCTCTGGCCTTGTATTTGAGGCTTTTTTGGGTTTTATTCCCTTCAAGCAATCAGGGAATTTTGGGGTTTCGCAAAAATCATCCGTCCAGCAGAGGTTTGCAATGCAGATGTCACCACTACCCGCAATTCTCCCCCTAGATAATCTTTTCCTTCTTCTACCACTACCATCGTGCCATCTTCTAGATAACCGATGCCTTGGGTGGGTTCTTTTCCTGCTTTGAGAATTTTCAGATCCAGAGTATCCCCGGGCAAGTAGATCGGGCGTACTGCTTGGGCGAGATCGTTGACATTCAAGATGGTGACTTTTTGCAGATTGGCCACTTTACTGAGATTATAATCGTTAGTGAGCAAGGTGGCGTTAATTTCTTGGGCAAGATGGACTAATTTAGCATCTACGGTGCTAATATCGTCATAATCGGCCGGATGAATGATAATGCGATCGGGAAATTCTTCCTGCATCCGGTTTAAGATGTCTAATCCTCGTCTTCCTCTGACTCGTTTTTGGTCGTTACTGCCATCCGCTAACTGTTGCAATTCCTGAAGGATAAATTGGGGAATGAGTATCTGTCCCTCAATAAATCCTGTGTCTAACAATTGTTCGATACGACCATCGATAATACAACTGGTGTCAACAACTTTGGTGGCGGCCGCTTGCAGAGTCCCTTCTGCCACTAAAATTGATTCCATACTATTGGGGTTAATCAGACGCAAAAAAGTGCGACCGTGGGTATCAGCTAAACTAACCCCCAGATAAGAAAACATAATACTGCCTAAAATGGCGATTATCGGCTTAATAAACGAGAATTCTCTGGGAATCGGTAGGAAGAAAATCGGGGCTAGGATCAGATTAGCAATCAACAAACCGATAACTAGACCGACCGAACGGGTTAAAATAACTTCGATCGGAGTTTGTCGTACTTGGGTTTCTAGACGACGATAGGTAGTTTGGGCAACTAAACCAAGAGCTAAACCAATAATTGAGGCAAAACCCGCCGATAACCAGCGTAAAGCTTCAATATTGCTGATTTGCGACTGGACAGTAACCGGCAGCAAGTCCACACCACTATAACCAATACTGGCAATAGCGAAGACGAATAATAAAATTATGACGGCATCAAGCATAGGGATAATACCAGAGAGGATAGGGGGGAATGATGGTAGATAAAATAATGAGTATGAATGCTTTTATATTATATCTGTGGGCTTCTCCTAATTTGTGTCGGGAAAGTTGCTTTCATTCTAGGAGATGTTCTCCCCAGCCATAATACATCTTAACGAAGATAAACGAAATTACGGATAGGAGACGGGAGACGGGAGACGGGAGACAGGAGTGGTTTGGCAGCAAAAAGCATATATGTGGCTCTTAGCCCATAAAAGGGCAGAAATCAGGGTCAAATAGCATTAATTTGAGGGTTCAGCCCTGGTTATCTAGTCTAGATAGGCAGAATAGTGATTACAGGGTTTTTCATCTCAACCAAGTTCGATTTGTAGGGCATCCTTCTTGATTTTCCTTATAAGAATTTTTGTAAACAATGCAGTATAATTGCTCATTGGCTCATTACAATGAAATTGTACATAGGTAGGTCGATGCGATCGAGTATCAAACGCGATCAAGTGTGGAATGTCGGACATCTTGAAACCCTTTTGAGTCCTGACTTCTAACCCTTTGTGTCCCGTTGACCTCACTCAGGTCTGCCTACTTGGGGTGATTCTACGATAAATTCGAGATGGTGGATCGAGTCACGGTTAAGCCATCGGTAGATGAGAGTTTTATGGTGAGAGAATAGATAGGCGAAAGCTCGATGATGCTAGTCACGGGCAGTAGAGTTTTCTAGAGCCTTTCTTGTTTGGTGGGATTGCGGTTGAAGTGTTTTTGAGCTTCCGCAGTCACTTAGGAATAGTGGTTGCCAATAAGAATGGGGACAACCCGATTCTCGTCGGGGGGATTTTTTGACCTTTTATAGATGCCTCGTTCACGGGAAAACCGCTATCGGTATTTTTTTCGAGAAGAAAGACGGGGGAAATTATGAATACTATCTCTTTGTTTCCTGTTTATAGTTTATCGGATGATTTAAGCAATAATTTATCCTTCGAGCCGCTCTCAACAGCTTTGCTAAAAGTGCGAGAGCAACTGAGTAGGGATTATAGCGGGTTACAAGCCATTGAATCACCACTTATTAATGGCTTAGAAGAAATAGATGTTTTTGCTAAAAATGTCTTAAACTTCAAGGAAGGTAATTCAACAAAATTTGGTATTACTGTTAATTTATTTTCTAAAATTGATATGCCAGATTTAGTTAACATGGACTTGTCTTTTCGACGTATTTAGTTGATGTTATTACTTCAACTTATCTATTGTATTTTAGCTGGAATAGATAGATTTCTACTCTATTTAAACCCTTATGATAGGAGAAAAACAATGATTACGCCTCAAGTATTAACCCAAGAAAATTATCGGCGACTGATCCAAGCATTATTAGGATTAGAAGGTAATGAACTATTGCCTTATCTAGATTCTGTCGGAGTTCCTACTATTGGAATTGGTTTAAATCTTAGAAATGCTGATTCAAGGAATGTTGTCTTCAGTGCATTTGGAATTCAGGGATATCCTGAAGTATTAGAAACTGTTATTGATGGAGCAAGAACAGGAGAAGAGTTAAGAGATAATCTAAATTCAGCTATGGCTACTCTTCAAGCTAATAATCAGAGTAATCGTGCTACTTTTGCTTTCAATGACATACAAGAATCGGTTGCAGCCTTTGACGCTCGAATAGCGATTACTGAAGCAGTCTTAACGACTGGTAACAATCCCATCAATATAGATCTATCATGGGAAAGAGCTACATTAGTTTCCTTAGCCTTTAATGCGCCTACATTAGTGGGAACTGGATTACGAACAGCGATTAATGCAGGAGATCGAGCAGAAGCTTGGTTTGAAATTCGATATAATTCTAACGGAGGTGAATCTAGAAATCGGGGCATTGCCAAGCGACGTTACATTGAATCTGAAACCTTTGGACTTTACGCTCAATCAACTCCTCCTGCTGACTTTCAACCGACCGAAGAAGATTCTTTAAAAATTTTTCGGATGTTTAATAAACATGAGAGAAGAATTAACCATGAAGAGAATGAATATGGACCAGGGAGTACAAATAACGCTACCGGGTTAGCTAATGCTGATATTGCAGATATTAATAGAAAGCTCGAAGGAACGGAAATTAGTATAGGAGAAGTTCAAACGCCTCAAGACGAATTTCAACTGGCTAAAACGGTTTTAGTTACGAATTTTGCTCTATTACCTGAAGCCATCAGAAACGAACTCACCGCCGTTGATCCGACAAGTTTCCTGCTGACATCTATTCCTAATCCCAATGATCCTACAACTACCTTGATTGATGGAGTATTCGTGGCGGCGGGTGTTGCTAGTGCAACGAGAGATAGACATAGACCAGAAGGAGAAGAAGTTGCTGCTCATACGGTGGATCGAACAGTTCTACAACCGACAGAAGCGGATCGTCAAGATGATTTGATTATGGGAAGCATTGATACCACAGATAATGCAGGTCAGCCCGTTAGTGGGGGTAATGATAATTTAATAGGTGCTGGTGGTAATGATCTCTTTATTGGCGGACTCGGTAATGATAGTCATAACGGAGGTGAGGGGATAGATACCGTGAGTTATCTACGCAGTCCAGAGGCTGTCACCGTAAACCTACAAAATAATCGTGGGACAGGAGGTCATGCTCAAGGTGATACTTACCGAGATATAGAAAATATTATCGGTAGTCCTCACGCTGATAGCATCACAGGCAACGATCAAGATAATACTATTCTTGGGGGTTACGGCAGGGATAATGAGAGACGTGATATTGATGGCAATGATACCCTCGATGGAGGAGCAGGCAATGATAGACTTTTGGGTCATCTGGGAAATGATTCTTTGATAGGCGGTGATGGGAATGACAGCCTAAGTGGTGGAGGGGGAAACGATACCCTCAATGGAGGAGCAGGGACAGATAAAGCCTTTTATGCTGGTACTAAAAATGACTACCAGTTAAGAAGACTAACAAACACGATAAGTATAACTTCTAAGGCTGGTATAACGGATGGAGTTGATAGTCTCACTGATGTGGAATTTGCCAATTTTAAAGGAACTGATGACCCTCTCTCTTCAATGTTAATGAGTCAAGCAAGCAGAATTGACGTTCCCTTGATTGGTCCAGATATTAGCTTTGTTATTGATTCAACAGGTAGCATGGACGACGATATAGCTGCCGTTCAAAATCAAGCTACTCAAATTATCAATGATACTTTCGAGATGTTTCCCTTGACTCGTTTCTCAGTGGTGACTTATAAAGATCCCGGTGAGACAATAACGAACACGCCTTTTACTAGCGATCCCGATCAAGCAATCTCTGGTATCAATAATATTTTTACTGAAGGAGGAGGGGATTTTCCTGAAGGTGTTAACTCTGCTTTGTTGCACGCCCTCCGTAGTGAGCAGGGATTAGGTTTATGGTGGCCAGCACCAATGCCCCGCATTATTATTCTGATTGGAGATGCTCCTGCTAAGGATACTGAGCTAAGAAGTGAGGTGATCAGACTAGCTCAGAGTACCTCAACGGAGTTTAGTTCTCAATCTTTGGGGAATTTAGCAACTACAATGCGACCAGCGATTCCCTTTAGAATTTTCCCGATTGCCATTGGTAGCGATTATGAAACTTTAGCTGATTTTGAACAAGTAGCAGAAGCAACAGGAGGGAGCTTGTTTACTTCTCCTGATGCAGAAACACTGGTTAGTGTGATTACCGATGTGATTGATGTTGCTACTCAAAAACCTCTTGCCATAGATGACTTTGCGGCTACTTCTCCTGATCGTTTAGCATCTATTAATGCACTTGCCAATGATAGCGATCCCAATGGCGATCCGCTAACGATCACTCAAATTAATGGTCAATCCATCGCAGTAAATGTCCCTGTCACTTTAACTTCTGGTGCGTTGCTTGTTCTAAGTTCAGAAGGTGTTCTTGTTTATGATACCAATCATAAATTTGATGACTTAACTATTGGTCAGGTTGCTACTGAAACCTTCACTTATACTATTAATGATGGGACTGGACGAACTGATAATGCTACAGTAAATATTGAAGTTACACCCAATCGATATCCCACAGATATTCTTTTAGCAAATAACAACATTGCGGAAAATCAGGAAAATGGGGTAATTGTAGGTAACTTCTTAACGACTGACCCAGATACCAATAATACTTTCACCTACAGTTTGGTTGCTGGAATAGGTGATAATGACAACAGTTTATTTACGCTTATTGGTAATCAACTGTACACTAATGCTTCTTTCGATTTTGAAACAAAGAATAGTTATAGTGTCCGGGTCAGAACCATAGATCAAGGAGGTTTATATTACGATAAACCCTTTACAATTAACGTTACTAATGTTAATGAAGACCCCACTGATCTCAGTTTAAGTCCTATTGTGATCGCTGAAAATAAACCTATTGGCACAATACTCGGACAATTCTCCAGTAGCGATCCCGATCTGGGGGATACCTTTACCTATACCTTAGTAACAGGAACAGGTGATACGGATAATGGTTTATTCTCAATTAACGGAAATCAACTGTTCACCCAAGCGGTCTTTGACTACGAAACTCGGTCTAGTTACAGTATTCGAGTCCAAACGACTGACCAAGATGGCCTATCTTTTGCCAAACAACTGATCATTGGGGTCACAGATGTTTGCGACGAACGACGGATAGTCTCTGTTTCTACGCTTTATCCGGATTCTTTGGCTGAAGATGGATTGGGTAATCTTGAGTATATCTTTACTCGAACGGGGGATCTGAGTCAACCCTTAACGATTCGGCTTGATGTCAGTGGAACGGCGACATTTTCTTACTATGATGCCTCCGATTATCAGGTTTTGGGAGCCGATTGGTTCGATGCTTATAGTGGGATGATTACTTTTAATGCAGGCTCTGATACAGTCTCTCTGTGGGTTGATCCTGTAGAAGATGGTCAATTTGAACCCGATGAAACCGTTATTCTGACCCTTCGAGAAGATGCTGATTATGATATTGATCCTGATAATGATACGGCCACAGTTACAATCATAAATGATGATGAAAAACCGATTATTTCTGTGGCTGTATCTCCTGAAAGTGTTAGCGAAAATGGCGCAGATAACCTAGTGTTTACCTTCAGCCGAACTGGGAATATCACTAATGCTTTAGATGTTTTAATAATTATTGAAGGGACGGCATCTGATTATAGTGATTACTCACAAACAGGGATCAACTTTGGTCATCCTCAATACGGTGATGCTTTTTATGTTCACTTTGGGGAATGGTCAGAAACAACTACCGTCACCGTCAACCCTTATGCTGATAATAATGCAGAATCCGATGAAACCGTAACCTTAAGAATTTTGGAGAATCCTTATAATCCTGGTTATGATATCGGCATCAATTATTCAGCAACAGGAACGATTATTGAACCGCCACCGCCACCTCCGCTCATCAATCTAAGCGTCTCTCCCAACAGTATTAGTGAAAATGCAAGTGGAAACCTAGTTTACACCTTTACTCGCACTGGTGGTTCAACCGCCAATCCCTTAACAGTAAACTTCAGCGTTGCTGGCACAGCTACCTTCAATACGGACTACACGACTAGCGGTGCAAAAAGTTTTACGGCAACTACTGGGACAATTGCCTTTGCCGCTAATTCCCCAACGGCGACTTTAACTGTTAGCCCAACGATAGATACTAATATCACTGAGGGCGATGAGACCGTGGCTTTGACGTTAGTAACAGGAACAGATTATAATATTGGTACAACCACCGCGGTTACTGGTACTATCCTCAATAACGACTATCCTACAGATATTCTTCTCACCAAAATACCTGCTGTTGGGAATCTCCCAATTGGCACACTATTAGGGAACTTTAGCACTGTAGATCCTGATGTTGGTGATGCCTTTACTTATAGCTTAATATCTGGACTGGGTGACAGGGATAACAGCCGATTTATTCTTGTGGGAAATCAACTCAAAACTAACGCACTCTTAAACACCCAAGATCCGTTTGACTTTAGTATTCGAGTCAGAACTACAGATCTAGGGGGTTTATCTTATGAGGAAATAATACCCATTCGGAGCCTTATAGGTGATGCTTGGGGAGATGTACATTTTCTCAATTTTGATCGCCGAGTCGATCAAAAACCTGGCGTTGATTCTTGGTTTCATCAGCAATCCGTAGGCGACTTTATTCTCGTTAAGTCCACTGTTGATGGTTGGCAAATTCAAACTCGTCAAGAACCTTGGATCTACGATTCTAGAGTTTCTGTAAACACCGCTTTTTCGACACAAACCGAAGGTTACAAAATTATATTCGATCAAGATTTTGAGCCAGACAAAAAACTCAAAATTGACGGGGCTAAAATGACATTAACCAGTGGCCAATTCCTCACCGTTGGTAACTCTCTAATCCAGCGACAAGATAATGTCTATACCTTAATTTATGCTGGAGCAGACAGGAGGCTCTATACGGCTGACGATGATAGACTTATCGCTTGGGACAATGGCAATCATATCAACATAACTGTTCTTCCTTCCTACGAACGAGTAGGTCTGATGCAAGGATTTCTGGGGAATGGAGATGGTAATCGCTCTAATGACTTCGCTCTGCGGGATGGGACTTTATTACCAGCTGATCCCAGTTGGGAGCAATTGCACGGAGTATGGGCTGATAGCTGGCGGGTGCGTCAGAGCGAATCCCTGTTCGATACCCCCTCGCCTGACGCTCCTTCTCCCCCTCGAATCACCCTAGACGATTTACCCCCCGATCAGGTTAAAGCCGCTATCGATGCCGCCGTTCGAGTAGGTATCCCAGATGAGGCCTTAGATGCTGTTGCCTTAGACTCTGTGATTACCCAAGATCAAGGCTTCCTCGACGGTGCAGCTAACCAGTTCTCACCGAGATTCAGTATCACCAGTGCTTCTCTAGCCGAGGAAAATAGTGATAGTCACGCGGTGCGTCTAACAGTCAATCTTTCGATTCCTAGTACGCGCATCGTAACCGTAGATTACGCTACCCAAGATGGTACGGGGAATCATTCAGCGATCGCTGGTTCCGACTATACCGCCACCAATGGTACTTTAACTTTCCATCCTGGTACTACGGCCCTAACCCTAGATATCCCGATTTTAGGGGATACGGGTCTCGAATTCGATGAAAGTTTCTCGGTTAACCTCACTAACCCGAACGGAGCGATTCTCGAAACCGATCAAGGCAATGTCACGATCCTAAACGATGATGTAAATGCACTGCCCACTTTTGTCGGTACTAGCGGTAATGATGTTTTTACCGGGGGTGACGATAATGACATTATCAACGGGCGGGAAGGCGATGACAACCTAAATGGCGGTGCGGGTAAAGATATCCTGAACGGTGGCCCTGGTAAAGATGTCCTCACTGGTGGCACGGGGGCCGATACCTTTGTTTACCAGAATTTTACCGACTCCCTGTTCGCCAATCCCGATCGCCTGCGGAGTTTTAACCCCAGTGAGGGCGATCGCATCTACCTAGTCACGACTCCAGACGCTACCTTCAACGCAGGGATTATCAGCGCCGCCAATCTAACCGAAGCGGTAAACCTCGCCTACGCCGATGCCGATCCCAACACCCCCGGAATGCAAACGTTAGGGGTAAATCAGGCGGTCTTCTTTAGCTTTGGTGCGACTACTACAACCCGTCGCAGTTATCTCGCTGTCAATGACAATATTTCCGGCTATAATGCGGCAAGCGATCTTTTCATTGAAGTGACGGGAATGGTCGGAACCTTATCCACAGGATTATTGGTCTCCAATAACTATTTCTTCGACGCTCTTGGTTAAGAAGAGATCGCATTTCCAATAAATAACCTCTTTGGAATATGCGAGATAAAAGTCAACCCGCGAACTATCATCCCGTCCTGAGCCTCGGCCTAGCCACGTCCATTACTCTGGGGATATTGTCCACACTTCCGAACAAAGCCATCGCCTTTAGCTTTACCGGTCCTTTCGCCCCGAGTAATTGGACATTAACCAATACCAATGCCGATGGGTCAGTGGACACCACCAATGCCGCTACTGGTACAATTGTCCTGATCGGTGGAAATAACGGGAGCAATTCACCCGGTACAACCGATTGGACTATCCCCATCAACGCTTCTAGGGCCGGTAATATTAGCTTTAACTGGAGCTACTTTACCCTAGATACCCCAGGATTTGACTCGGCAGGTTATCTTCTCAACGGGATCTATACTCCCCTAGCGACTCAAGACGGGGACTTCAGTACCGCACCCGTATCCCTTAATGTCAACATCGGGGATGTCTTCGGTTTTCGCGCGGCTACTGACTCGAATAGTGACGGGCCACCCGTGTTTACTGTATTTGCTGTCCCCACGGTTCCCGAACCCTCATCAATTGTGGGTTTGTTAGCGGTTGTCGGCTTAGGGGCTATATCCTTGAGAAAACAGTAGAACCGAAAACCGAATTTAGATCGTCCTCACTGCGAACTCTGGTAATAATTACACCGCTTTCGCAGGGGACGCGGTTGACAATGGAGATTAGTCGTGCAGACCATCACCCTGAAGTAGGTCAACGTCCAGTTCTATTCCCTGCGCTTTAATGTCCTATTTTCACCCTGTAACCTCGGTTTATATTCATATTCCCTTTTGTCGTCGGCGCTGTTTTTACTGTGATTTCCCGATTTTTGTCGTCGGTAATCACACCAATCCGGCGACTTTTCCCCCTGTGGTGGAGTATGGGGAAATATTACAAGAAGAAATTAGCCTTAGTCAGGGGACGGGGAAACCCCTAGAAACAATTTTTTTTGGGGGGGGGACTCCTTCCCTGTTACCGGTGGAATTATTAGGGGCAATTCTGGATACTTTAGCCAAAAAGTTTGATTTTGCAGCCGATATAGAGATTTCTATGGAGATCGATCCAGCTACCTTTAGTTTAGAACAATTACAGGGTTATCTTAGCGCGGGAGTCAATCGGGTTAGTTTAGGAGTACAGGCTTTTCAAGAACCATTATTACAGGTTTCTGGTCGATCGCATACTGTTCAGGATATCTATCATGCGGTCGATTTAATTCGGGGATTGGGAATAGTTAACTATAGTTTGGATTTGATTTCGGGATTGCCACAACAAACCCTGACAGATTGGGAAAATTCCCTAGAAAAAGCGATCGAACTGCAACCGGCCCATCTTTCCTGTTACGATTTGGTCTTAGAAGCGGTTACTCCTTTCGGTAAACAGTATCAACCCGGGAAAAAACCCTTACCCGATGATGAAACCACGGCAAAAATGTATGTTTTAGCCGGTGAAAAACTAGCTTTAGCCGGTTATCAACATTACGAAATTTCTAACTATGCTAAACCGGGTTATCAATGCCGACATAATCGAGTTTACTGGGAAAATCGTCCCTATTACGGCTTTGGTATGGGGGCTGCTAGTTATCTCCATCAACAACGTTTTACCCGTCCGCGCAAAAGTCGCGACTATTTCGCTTGGGTGAAAGAAGGCTGCCCAATTGAGGTGGAGAAAAATAGTTTTATCGATGATCTTCTCGAAACCTTAATGCTGGGGTTAAGGTTAGCGGAAGGAGTGAGTTTACCGGCCATTGAAGCTAATTTTGGTTCGGAAATCAAAAAAGCAATTTTAGAGGTCTTAGAGCCGCATAAACAGCGTAATCTAGTAATAATTGAGGGGGATAGCAGGGTAAGATTAAGCGACCCCGAAGGTTTTTTGTTTTCTAATATCGTTTTAACCGATTTATTCGATCGCTGGCAATAGTTAGAAACTATATTTTACTAGCGATAATAGACAGCTAACCAAATACAAGGGGGATTATTGCTAGTCAATTCGACGCGATGTTTTTGGTGAGGAGGAATCAGGAGATAATCCCCTGCTTGCAGATTAACTCGGCTGCCATCTTCATAGCTAATCTCAGCAAATCCCTGTAATAAAATCACCCATTCAAAGTCAGATTGATCGTACCATTGACCGATGGGAGTGGTTTGACCAGTGGAAATAATTCTTTCCAGACGAATAGCCTGACTTTGGGCCAAAATTTCCAGAATTTCTCGGTCAGTAATTAGTTCAGGTAAATCAAAAATTGAAGCTGCTGTCATTAGTTATGATCCCTTTCTGGATGAAAATCTTTAATCACCGTCGGTATTGCTGTTAAAATTTTCTCAACGATATCAGTAGGTGTATCTAGGTCAGAAACAACAATCCGAAGATCTGCTTCTGCATAAAGTCCTCGTCTTTGTTCTAATAATAATTCCAGGTTACTTTCTAAATCAGTGGACTTAAGCAAGGGACGAGAGGTATCTTGTTTTAAACGTTTAACCAAGACTTCGAGAGGAACATCTAACCAAATCATTAAACCGTGACGAAGATAACTCCAATTTATCGGTTTTAAAACCATCCCTCCCCCGGTAGCAATCACAGTTTTAGTCAGAGAGGATAATTCGGCCAAAACTTGGGTTTCTAACTCCCGAAAAGTCGCTTCTCCCTCGTCGGCAAAAATTTCCTTAATTTTCTTTCCCGCGACCCTTTCTATTAATATATCTGTATCAAAAAAACGATATTGTAACCGTCGGGAAAGCAACTCTCCCAGGGTGGATTTGCCGGCCCCCATCATTCCTAGCAAAAAAACACTTAATCCCCGTAAGGAGTTAAAATCTGTTGCATTGTCCATAGTTAAAATTTAGCTGAATGTAGTCCTCGCTACTAAGGGACGATGTTTTGATAAGCATTTAGGAGTGAAAACCCGCAGGTGAAATCAGAAAATCTTCTCAGAACTGCCATTGACACCGACATCGTGTCAGAATCTGGATAACCATGATACCATCTTGGTAATTAATCGACAAAATCAGCTTGATTAATTTAATCAAGTGGTGTGAGGAGTGTGAACACAGGAGTCTAAAATTCATGTCCAATCAACCAGCAAACTTTCCGGGTAACAGAAATCAACTCAAACCGATTAAAGTCGGGGTTATCGGGGTCGGTAACATGGGACAACACCATAGTCGCATCCTGAGTTTATTAAAAGACGTGGAATTCGTCGGGGTGGCCGATGTCAACGTCGAAAAGGGACTGGAAACTGCCAGTAAATACCGAGTCCGTTTTTTTGAAAATTATTTAGACCTCTTACCTAGGGTAGATGCGGTTTGTATCGCTGTCCCCACGCGGTTACACCATCGAGTCGGGATGGACTGTCTGCAAGGGGGAGTACATACCTTGATCGAGAAACCGATCGCCGCTAGTATTAGTGAAGCGGAATCTTTAGTCAATGCGGCAGCCGATCACGATTGTATTCTGCAAGTGGGACATATCGAGCGTTTTAATCCCGCTTTCCAAGAGTTATCGAAGGTCTTGAAAACCGAGGAGATTCTAGCGATTGAATCCCATCGCATGAGTCCCTATTCCCAGCGCGCTAATGATGTGTCGGTGGTGTTAGATTTAATGATCCACGATATAGATTTAATTTTAGAATTAGTCGCCGCTCCTGTGGTGAAATTAACCGCTAGTGGTAGTCGCGCTGCCACTGATTCCGGTTATCTCGATTATGTCACTGCCACCCTTGGTTTTAGTAATGGAGTGGTGGCTAATTTAACCGCTAGTAAGGTGACTCATCGCAAGATTCGCCGTTTAGCAGCCCACTGTAAAAATTCTCTCACGGAAGCGGATTTTCTCAACAATGAAATCCTCATTCACCGGCAAACCACCGCTAACTATAGCACTGATTACGGTCAAGTTCTCTACCGTCAAGATGGTTTAATTGAAAAGGTTTATACTAGCAATATTGAACCCCTACACGCGGAATTAGAACATTTTGTTCATTGTGTGCGCGGTGGAGACCAACCTTCTGTCGGTGGGGAACAAGCTTTAAAAGCTTTACGATTAGCTAGTTTAATCGAACAAATTGCCCTTGATGGTCGCGTTTGGCAACAATCGGACTGGAATTATCAATATCTTAATTCTCCCGTGATTACCGCTTCTTAATTGTTTTTTCCCCGATTCTTTAAATGAGAGAATTGGGGTGAGGAAACCAAATTAGTTATTTTGAGAACTTTTCAAACATTTTTCTGAGGATTTTTGACCACACCATTGACTTTCACAGGGAACTCCATCACCGTCTCCATCCATTTTGACATTAGGGCAATTTCTCAAGAAAAAAGTCGCTTCTGCACAGGATGTCATCTGGGAACAGTGAGTTCTACCATCGCAGCGAAATTGTGGAGAGGGACTAGGTTTTTTCTGGGGATTGGGACGATTATTGTTGTTAGCTACGGCTAAATTATTGAGGGTTTGATTGCCAGAAATTGGTGATTTTATTGATATTTGTTCGCTCAGAAAAAACAGAATTAAAATAACAACTACTTTTTTCATAAAATGCTTGCCTGATTCTCTACGTCTCACATTCTGGCATATATTTTGTAAATGCGCTAATATTTAACAGTAAAGCCAACCTAGAACGACGGGGTTTCAGACCCAAATTTTCGATGAAAATTAGCCCTAACGGACAAATCACTATTCCCCCTGATATTCAAGAAAAGCTTGGGTTGTTACCCGGTACAGAAATCCAGCTTGAAGTGATTGGGGATATCTTGCAAATTCGCAAGCCTAGAACCCTAAGCCGGGGAAAGCAACTGATTGCCGCTATCCGTGGCAAAGCAACTAGCCGTCTAACAACCAACGACATCATGCAAGCGACCCGTGACTCATGACCGACATTCTGGTAGATAGCAACGTCATTCTTGATGTTGTAACCGAAGACCCGCAATGGTTTGAGTGGTCGGCTCAAATGCTCACAAACTACGCGGAGCAAGGAAATTTAGTGATTAACCCAATTATTTACGCAGAAATATCAATCGGGTTTAATCAACCCGAGGAGGTAGAAGCAGCCCTACCAGAAGACTTCTTTCGCCGAGATTCTTTACCCTATGCTGCAGCTTTTTTAGCAGGACAAAGCTTTTTGGAATATCGTCGTCGTGGAGGTGAGCGACGTTCTCCCTTACCAGATTTCTACATCGGCGCTCACGCTGCTGTCACTACCATGCCCCTACTAACGAGAGATGTCAACCGCTACCGAACTTACTTTCCCTCAGTCTTACTGATTACACCTTAGACAATTCGGTTAAATAATTGGTTATTTCTTCTTGCTCATGCAAATAGTACAGAATTGTTGCATAAACTTGTTCTAGGATCAAAGATGAGTAAGTTTTAGCAATTTCTTCAGGTGTTTTAAGTAGGGAGGCACAATTATTTGTAGGATGGGTTAGCGGTAGCGTAACCCATGCGGGCGTTGGGTTTCATGCTTCAACCCAACCTACGTTCTTGTTCTAGGCTCAAAGATGAGTAAGTTTTAGCAATTTCTTCAGGTGTTTTGGCATGATAAATATAGTCATAGAGAAGCGAATATCATTAGGGGTGAGAAAGTTAAAATAGTCTTCGAGTTGCATCATGGAATTTACTCAAGCTGTACTGAATCTAAAAAATAAGCTGGCCTAAATATCTAAGTTGTTCCCTGTTTCCTATTCCCTGTATTTAGAGTAAAATTTCCCTGTGTTGAATTGCTAATTTATGGGCGGGAAAACCTTCGTACTCGGCTAAAGTTTTCGTGGTTTCTTTTAACTTTTCAAAGCCTTCAGGGGTGACATAAGCCAAAGTGGAGCGCTTCAGAAAATCATAAACCGAAACCGCCGAATAGGAACGGGCAAAACTTCCTGTGGGCAGCACAGCATTGACTCCGATGGCGTAGGTAGCCATAGAGGAAGGAGTATGATTTCCCAGGAGAATTTCGCCAGCATTTTTAATCTTGCCCAGAATGGCAAAAGGATTACTAACTAAAACCTCTAGATGTTCCGGGGCGTACTCATTGACAAAATCGAGGGATTGCTGCAAACTATCGGTTAAAATTATGCCCCCATAGGCGGCTAAACCCGCCTCACAGAATTCCCGTCGCCAATCTGGGAGTTTTTGCAGGTATTCCTGAGCATATTCACTAGCGGCGATCGCCACATCTTCACAGTGGGTGACTAATAAAGCCGCCGAATCCGCCCCGTGTTCCGCTTCAATTAATAAATCCAAGGCCGCTAAACGGGCATCGGTGGACTCATCGGCCAAAACTATCGACTCACTCGGACCTGCCGGCAAACCCACATCCACAGTGCCGAACAGTAACCGTTTGGCCGCCGCCCCATAGACGCTGCACGGACCTGTAATTTTGTCAACCCTTTTGATATTTTTTGTTCCCAAAGCTAAAGCGGCGATCGCTTGTACGCCCCCTAATTTATAAATTTCTCTGACTCCAGCCATCTGCGCCGCCACCAGAGAAACGGGTTCCACGTTGCCCTGTTTATCGGGGGGAGTGCAAACGACAACTCTTTCCACTCCTGCCACCATTGCCGGGATGGCTAACATTAACATCATCGAGGGAAAAGCACCGCGGCCCCGGGGAACGTATAAACCCACATTGGGGATAGGAGAGATTTTTTCGCCGGCAAAGACACCGGTTTCAATTTCTGCCAGTTGTGTTTCTTCCGGCATTTGGCGACGATGTACCTCTTGAATATTCCGGAAAGCCTGTTCAATGGCAGTTTTTACTTCCGGTTCAATTAACTGAAAAGCCCGCTCAAATTCTGCCTCGCTGACTTTGATATTTTCTACCGTCGCACCTTCGTAGTCAAAACGCCGCACATAGTCCACAACGCCAGCATCTCCCCGTTCGCGGATGGTTTCTATGACCGTTTGAGCGACTTTTAGGGCGTTATCAATATCTAACTCGGCTCTTTTCTGAAGTTTTGCCCGTTCCGCGCTACTTAATTGCGAAAGTTTTAATATTCTAACCACTATTGCTACTCCTACTGCCCCCGTCCTCTCAAGAATAACGGGGAATCTTATCTTTTTTAATTGTAACCTTTGGGGGAGTGTCGGAGTGGGAAGTGGGAAGTAAACAGTAACCAGTAATCAGTGAACTGAAAACTCACATCTGATAACTGATAACAAAGGCCGAATCTAAAACCTAATTTGTTAAGCTAAAAGCTTTATTGCCAGATTCTTTCTCTTGCCTCCTGCCTCCTGTCCCCTGCCTCCTTGGGTATAATGCAGATCATGTTTAAGCTCTCTTGCTGTTCTGTAAATGCGATCGCTCTTGCTTTATTATGGGGGGCGATTGGTCCGGTGTGGGCAGAAACGGAGTTAGACTTAGACCCGAAAATTCGGCAAGAAAGCCCCGTTTTAGAGCGTTGGTTAGAAAAAATACCCGATATCGCCGAAGATATTCGCAATGATCCTAGTTTTCGCACTCGTATCCGTTTAGGGTATGCCCAGTTTCCTTCTAGCGATAATTCCAGTGGCGTGATTTTGGGGGTAGAAGATGTGTTTTTCGGTCAAACCAGTTTAACCCTAAGCGGCGATTATCAGACGGCTTTTAACGGCAATAGGACGGCAATAGGAGCAAATTTACAATACTATCTCCTCCCTTTGGGTGATTATGTCAATCTGGCTCCCATGGTGGGCTATCGTTACATTCAGACAGGAAATTACAGTACCGATGGGCTTAACTTAGGATTAAAGCTCAAATTAGCCCTTTCTCGCACGGGGGCAGCAGATATCACCGTCAGTCAGAGTTTTATCTCCCCAGGGGGTGCTAACGAGGTGGGATTGACTACTCTTTCGGTTGGTTATGCGATTACCTCTAATTTACGTTTAGCTGCCGATATTCAAGCCCAAAATTCCCGCGCTCGTAAAGATAGCTCCCTAGGAATTTTACTGGAATGGCTGCCCTAATTAGGGTTTGCGGCAAAAAGTTTTTCGGTGGGGGTTGGGGGTTGGGGGTTG
>VYLI01000021.1_pt1 | contig 22463 bp, 21 predicted proteins | sample 5109511 | NCBI WGS metagenome assembly VYLI01 (sample SAMN12291808, study PRJNA351875) | freshwater metagenome | isolation source: freshwater lake | place: USA: Michigan, MSU1 Lake | collected 2011-08-19
CGCGCCGAGGATGGAAGTCCCAGCTTGGCCAGCAGCCAGTCGCGGTCGCGACGATCCGGACGAAAGGTTTCGACCTCCACGCCCAGAGGCTGGATGACGATATCGCGCACACCCGCCTCCTCCAGCCGACGGGCGATGTAGCGGCTCGGCGAAACCACCCGGTCGAACTGGCCGAACAGGCGGGCCCAGCGCTTTTCGACCGGCTTCTTGGCCCACTCTCCGAAATGCAGTGCCGCCAGACCTGCAGGATCGGAGTGACAGAAGCCGATCACAGGGCATCCCGCTCTCTGGCCCGCCTCAAGCGCTCCCTGCCCCGGCGTATAGGGGTCGCCCGCCTCGATCACAGCGGGCTTCAACGTGGCCACCCAGGCTCCCCACCGCCGCACTGACTGGGGCCAGCGATAGCCGTCCCCGAAAGGCAGTTTGGTCGCGTGCAGCCTGACGACTCCGTCGTCGCCGACCTCGTGATGCGCACCCGGCACGATCAGGCTGTGCGCGACGCCGGGCCGCTCTGCCTCGAGCCAGGTCTTCTTGGACATCAGGTACCGTTTGACCCCGCCGGAGCGCGGCGCGAACAGCATGGTGGTGTCGACCAGTCGCGGCCGAGCATCGCTCGTGGCGGCCTTCAGCGCTGCGAGCGTGTCTGTGACTTCCTCGTCAAGGCCGGGAAAGAGGCGAAGTTCGCTCTCCTGGACCTCCAGCCCCCGCAGGCTTGGGGGATCGAAGGCGCCGATGTCGGGCACGTCGCCCTGCAACATCCGGCGGCGACTGCGGCGAAGGCGCGTGCGCTTGATCATCCGGCGCCCATACGGCCCGCGCCCGTCAAGCTCAAGCGTCTTGATCCGGACGCGGTGCGTCTCCGGCCTTGTAGCCGCGCTGGACAAGGGCCTCGCGAAGCAACACCTCTACCTGGGCGTTGACCGAGCGCAGCTCTGCCGCTGCCAGCCGCTCCACTGCCGTGAGCAGCGCAGGGGACACGCGCATCAGGAAGGCCTTGCGCTCGCGGGCCACCCCGTCCTCAGCCGTACAGGGTGCCGGTGTTGACCACAGGCTGCGCCTCACGGTCGGCGCAGAGCACCACCAGCAGGTTGGAGACCATGGCCGCCTTGCGGTCCTCGTCCAGTTCGACCACGCCGCGCTCATTGAGGTCGGCCAGGGCGCTTTCCACCATGCCGACCGCGCCCTTCACGATGAGCCGCCGGGCAGACAGGACGGCCTCGGCCTGTTGACGCTTCAACATGGCGCCGGCGATCTCCGGCGCATAGGCCAGGTGGGCCAGGCGCGCCTCGTCTACCGCCACGCCCGCGACCGCCACCCGACGGACCAACTCCTCCCGCAGCCGGCCGGCGACGTCCTCGGCGTCAGCCCGCAGGGTCAACTCCGGCTCGTCGGTCTCGTCGCCGTGGTCGTAGGCATAGTGGGAGGCGATGTCCCGGAGCGCCGTGTCCACCTGGATGTTCACGAACGCCTGATAGTCATCGACGTCGAACAGCGCCTGGGCCGAGTCCTCGACCCGCCACACGACGTTTGCGGCGATCTCGATCGGGCTTCCCCGCTTGTCGTTCACCTTCAGCTTGTCGCTGGTGAGGTTCCGGGCCCGCAGGCTGATTTTCTTGCGGCTGTACCAGGGCAGGACCCAGCGCAGGCCGGTCGTCCGGTCGGTGCCGCGGTAGTCGCCAAACAGCAGGATGGCCATCGCCTCATTGGGCTGGATGGCATAGAAGCCGCACATCAGGAAAAGGCCGACGGTCGCCGCGGAAATGCCGCCGGCCACGTTCAGCCAGTATTCGGTGTTCTGGGCCACCAGGGCGAAACCCCCGACAAGCAGTGCAATGCTGAGCAACAGGATGGGTATCCCGGCCGCGGACTGCGTGGATCGTTCGACGGAGCGGCTGCGGATTTCGGTCATTGGGTCCCCCGTGTTGACAGCAAGTTGATATCACATCGCGATCGTCCTCCACAAGTGTGCCTGGGTCATGACGCCTTGCATTCGCCTCAAATTCGGGAAACTTGGGACAAACGTTCGATGGGGCTGCTAAACGCCCCCGACAGTCGTCTCGTGCGTCATCCGAGGGGTAGTTCCGGTTATGCGTCTTCTCTATGCGACCGCGGCCGCGCTCGCGCCCCTTCTGCTGGCGACGGGCGTTCAGGCCCAGGTCGTTATCAACACGGCGCGCACGACGCCGATCGTCACCTCGAACCCGGCCGGTGCCGGGCCGGCCAACATCGAAATCGCCTCAGGCGGCGCGATCAATCTGTCGACCGGCACGGCGGTCACCGTCGATTCGAACAACACCTTCACCCTGTCGACCGGCGGGGGGATCAACATGGGCAATGCCGCGGACGGCGCGACCGCGGTGCTGGTGAACGCAGGCGTCACGACGACCATCACGATCAACGACCGGATCACAGTCACGGACTCGCTCGGGGAGTATCCGAATCCTGACAATGATCTCGACGTCGACGGCCCCTGGGCAACCGGGTCGGGCCGTTACGGCGTCCGTCTGGCCGGGCCCGTCACCGGCAACCTTCTGCTCAGCAGGTCTGCCTTCCTTCAGGTCGAAGGCAATGACTCGTTCGGCATCTCGATCGACGCCGGCCTGACGGGACGGTTCTCGTCCCAGGCGGAGGTTCGCGTCCTCGGCAACCGCAGCGTCGCCATCCGAAGCGCCGGAATTCTGAATGGAGACGCCTGGATCGGCGGCTCGATCAATGCGACCGGAGAGGGAGCCTCTGCAGTCCGTTTCGACGGCAATGTGACCGGGCGTCTGATCTTCCAGGGACAGATCCAGGCCACGGGTTACCGCTACACCTCACGCCCGGCCGACGACATTATCGAGGACATCGACGCCGACGATCGCCTGCAAGGCGGGCCGACTGTGGTGATTGCTAGCAATGTGGCGGGAGGCGTGTTGTTCGACATCCTGCCCACCGAGTCGAATGCCAACAGTACCGACGACGACGGCGACGGGGTTACCGACAGCGAGGAAACGGCGTCGTCCGTCCTGGTCTTCGGTGAGGCGCCGGCCATCTTGGTTGGCTCCACCACCCAGACAGTGACCCTCGGGCCTGTCGGGACGGGGGACCTGAACTACGGCTTCATCAACCGGGGCACGGTAACTGCCCAGGGAATCCTCGACGGCGTCTCGGCGCAGGCGATCCGTTTCGGGGTGACCGGCGGGCAGGCTGTCGTGATCCAGGGCGGCGTTCTGACTGCCGGACCGGTGTCTGTGCTCGCCTATGATGCCAGCGCAACTGCCATCACGTTCGGTGCCGGCGTGACCACGCCCCGGCTGACCAACACGGGCTTCATCACGGCGGCCAGCGCCAGCGAGACCGGCGGTGCGGTCACCGGCATCCTGATCGGTGCCGGTGCCAATATGCCCGAGTTCACCAATCGCGGCTCGCTCCTCGCGACCAGCGGGGGCGGAACCGCCACGGTCAGGGGCGTGTTCGATCAGAGCGGCACGCTGTCCCGGGTCACCAATATGGGGATCGTAGAGGCCAACCTGAATCCCAATGCCGACCGTGATCCGCTCACCGGATCGGCCGTCGCTTTCGACCTGAGCGCCAACACCACGGGCGTGACCTTCATTCAGGACGACGACCCCGCTGATCCGGCGGCCGACTCCACCACGCCGGATGCCGACGGCGACGGCGTGCCGGACGCCTCGGAACCGTCAGTCTTCGGTGCCATCCGCTTCGGGTCGGGATCGGATGTCCTTGACGTTCGCAATGGCTCGATCTTCGGCGACGTCGATTTCGGGGTCGGCGCCGATCGCCTGACGATCACGGGCGGCGCGACCGTGGCAGGTCGCCTTTCCGATGCCGACGGCCGGTTGGCGATCGATGTGCAGAACGGCACCCTGGACGGCCGACAGACATCCACCCTCAACGTCAGCAGCTTCGCGCTGGGGGCCAGCGGGCGGCTGATCGTCACTCTGGACGGCACGACCGGTCAGGCGGGCGGCTACAATGTGTCCGGCGCGGCCAGCCTCGCGACAGGATCTCAACTGGGCGTCCGGTTCGCCTCGCTGATCGATGCGCCGCGGCGCTTCACAATCATCAACGCCGGCACACTGTCACTCGGAGCTGTCGACTTCGACGCGACGGAAGAAAACTCGCCCTATCTGTTCCGCGTCGATGCGGGCTCGAATGCCGCGACGGGCCAGGTGTTCGTGGACGTCCGGCGGCGGACCGCCGCGGAAGCGGGTCTGATCCAGTCTGAAGCGGGACTTTTCGACTCCTTCTACGACGCGCTCGACCGGGACGCGGCCGTGCTCGGCGCCTTCATCTCCCAGACCGGGCGCGACGGCTTCGCCAACCTCTACGAGCAGATGCTGCCGGAGCATTCCGGTGGACCGCTTCTGTCTCTGGCCGGCGGACTGGATGCCGTGACCCGCGCCCTGATCGGCCGCAACGCCTCGGCCGCACCCGGAGAGGCCAGCGCATGGCTGCAGGAGATCACCTTCTACGCCGACAAGGACAAGACGGCTTCCCAGGGGTTCCGATCGGAAGGATTCGGGGTGGCCGGCGGGTTCGAGGTCGGGACCGACTACGGCGGTCTGGGCGTGAGCCTCGCCTTCACCTCCTCGGACCTTGAGGATCCCGAGTCGGAGGCCGAGGAGGTCGTTTCCGCCAATCTGCTGGAACTCGGGATCTATTGGCGGGCCCAGGGCCAGTACTGGACCACCTGGGCCCGGGCCGCGGGCGGCTATGCCAGCTTCGATTCCACGCGTCGCCTCGTGGGGTCGGGCCTGAACCTGACCAATACCTCGAGCTGGAACGGCTATTCTCTTTCCGCCGCGGGCGGGGCCTCGTACGAGCGGAAATTCGGGCGGTTCTCCATCCGGCCCGAGGTCTATGCCGAATACTTCCTGCTGAGCGAAGACGCCCACGTCGAAAGCGGCGGCGGCGATGCCTTCGATCTGGAACTGGACGAACGTGAGGGGCATCTGTTCTCCGCGACAGCGGCGATGAACGTGTCGATGGGACTTGGCGACGGTGACTGGCTGCGGCCGGAGCTGCGTGTCGGCTGGCGTCAGAACATCTCGGTCGATCCCGGTGTCACCACGGGACGGTTCGTCAGCGGCGGGCCGGACTTCATGCTGGATCCCGGCACGATCGAGGGCGGCGGTCCGATCCTGGGCCTGCGGCTCAATGTCGGCAACGAACTGGGCATGCTGACCGTCAGTGCCGACGCCGAGATGATCGACGACTATATCCGCTATATGTTCCTGCTGCGCGCCAGCTTCCGCTTCTGACCCAGGAAACACTGCAAGAGAAAGGGCCGTCGGAGCGATCCGGCGGCCCTTTTCCTTGGCTGGTACGGTGGTGGGCGGCGAGGGGTTCGAACCCCCGACCCCCTCGGTGTAAACGAGGTGCTCTGACCAGCTGAGCTAGCCGCCCTGTCCGTGCCTGCTCTTTGCTCGTTGAGGCGGGCTCGGCAAGCCCCGCCCGCCTCCCCTTCGATCAGTGGCTGACCGTGACCGTGGCCGGATCCGTGCCCACGGCGGCGGCGGGTAAGGGATCCGACGCCTCGTCCCATTCCACCGCCGTGAGTGACCCGGTCAGAGCCCATTTCAGCGCCTCATCCGCCGTCGAGATCGGCACGATCTCCAGGGCACCCTTCACATTGTCGGGCACGTCGGCGAGGTCCTTGGCGTTCTCCTGGGGGATCAGCACCGTCTTGATGCCGCTGCGCAGCGCCGCCAGCAGCTTCTCCTTGAGCCCGCCGATGGCGGTGACGCGCCCGCGCAGGGTGATCTCGCCCGTCATGGCGATGTCCTTGCGGATAGGTACGCCGGTCAGAACAGAGACCATGGCCACCGTCATGGCGACACCGGCGGACGGCCCGTCCTTGGGCGTGGCACCGTCCGGCACGTGGACGTGGATGTCGGTCTTCTCGAAGACCGGCGGCTTGACCCCGATGTTCAGCGACCGCGCCCGGACGTAGGAGGCGGCGGCCGAGATGGACTCCTTCATGACCTCCTTCAGATTGCCCGTCACGGTCATGCGGCCGCGACCCGGCATCTTGATCGCTTCGATCGTCAGGATTTCACCGCCGAACTCGGTCCACGCCAGGCCGGTGACGATGCCGACCTGATCCTCCTCATCCGTCTCACCAAAGCGGTACTTCTGGACGCCCGCATAGAGCGCCAGCTTTTCGGCATCGACCGTGATCGAAACGGTCTTCTCCTTGGCCATCTCGCGAACGGCCTTGCGTGCCAGTCCGCCCAATGCGCGCTCCAGCGAGCGCACCCCGGCCTCCCGCGTATAGTAGCGGATCAAATCGCGGATGGTGTCGTCAGGCACCACCAACTCCGCGGCGGTAAGGCCGTTGTCCTTGGTGACCTTGGGCAGCACGTGGCGCTTGGCGATCTCGACCTTCTCGTCCTCGGTGTAACCCGACACCCGGATGATCTCCATCCGGTCCATCAAGGGCTGGGGCATGTTGAGGCTGTTGGCCGTGGTCACGAACATCACGTTCGACAGGTCGTAGTCCACCTCCAGATAGTGGTCCCCGAACGCATTGTTCTGGGCCGGGTCCAGCACCTCGAGCAGGGCCGAAGACGGATCGCCGCGCCAGTCGGCCCCCAGCTTGTCGATCTCGTCCAGCAGGATGAAGGCATTGGTCGTCTTGGCCTTCTTCATCGACTGAATGATCTTGCCCGGCATCGAACCGATGTAGGTCCGGCGGTGCCCCCTGATCTCGGCCTCGTCGCGCACGCCGCCCAGCGACATGCGGACGTACTCCCGGCCCGTGGCCTTGGCGATCGACTTGGCCAGCGACGTCTTGCCGACGCCCGGAGGCCCCACGAGGCACAGGATCGGCCCCTTCAGGCTGTTGGTCCGGGCCTGGACGGCCAGGTACTCGATGATCCGCTCCTTGACCTTCTCAAGGCCATAGTGGTCCTCCTCAAGGATGGCCTCGGCGACGTCGAGGTCGATCGGGCGGGTCTTGGCCTTGCCCCAGGGGATCGACAGCAGCCAGTCGAGATAGTTGCGCACCACGGTCGACTCTGCCGACATCGGACTCATGTTGCGCAGCTTCTTGACCTCGGCCTCGGCCTTGGTCCGCGCCTCCTTGCTGAGACGGGTCTTCTTGATCCGCCGCTCCAGTTCCATGACCTCGTCGCGAGCGTCGTCGGTCTCGCCAAGCTCGCGCTGGATCGCCTTCATCTGCTCGTTGAGGTAGTATTCGCGCTGGGTCTTCTCCATCTGCCGCTTCACGCGACTGCGGATCTTCTTTTCGACCTGAAGGACGCTGATCTCGCCCTCCATCAGGCCATAGACCCCCTCCAGTCGAGCCGCGACGTCAAAGGTCTCCAGCAGGGCCTGCTTGTCGGCGATCTTCACCGACAGATGGGCCGCCACACTGTCCGCGAGACGCGACGGGTCGGTGATCTGCGGGATGGAACTCAAGGCCTCCGGAGGCACCTTCTTGTTCAGCTTCACATAGTGTTCGAAATGCTCGATCACCGCGCGCGACAGGGCCTCGGCCCGGGCTGGATCGGTGACCTCGTCCTCAACGGTCTCGGCCTCGGCCTCAAAATACTCGGACTGGTCGGAGAACTTCAGCAGCCGGGCGCGACGCTTGCCCTCGACCAGCACCTTCACCGTGCCGTCGGGCAGTTTCAGCAGTTGCAGCACATTGGCCAGCACCCCGATCGGATGGATCGCATCGGCCGCCGGATCGTCGTCGACGCTGTTCTTCTGGGTGGCCAGCAGGATCTGCTTTTCCCCCTTCATGATCTCGTCCAGCGCGCGGACGGACTTTTCGCGGCCGACGAACAGCGGCACGACCATATGGGGAAACACGACGATGTCCCGCAGGGGCAGGACGGGCAGCGTCTTCAACTCGGACATGATGCAGACTTCCTGGAACCCGGGTTGATCCCGGGCCCGCCGGTTCGGCGTGCGGAGCACGGGCCCCGCCGTATCGACTCGGCCCGCCGTTCAGGCGGCCTTCGATTCAGTATGTGGTTGCCGCGCGGCAGCGTTCAAGCGCGACAACACTGCCCGCACGCGCGATCAGGGGGTGGTCGCCGCCATCCACAGGTCGGGAAAACGGCGCACGGATGGGTCCCTACGCCGCAGCGCGGCGGCAACCACCGGGATCACCTCACGCCGCGCCGTCGGCCTTCTTCTTGGCGACGTCGGAATAGATCAACAGCGGTTGGGCACGGCCCTCGACCACCTCGGCGTTGACCACCACCTCCTCGACGCCTTCAAAGGTCGGCAGTTCGAACATGGTCTCCAGCAGGATGCCTTCCATGATCGAGCGCAGGCCGCGGGCACCGGTCTTGCGGGTGATCGCCTTGCGGGCGATGCCGGACATGGCGTCGTCAGTGAAGGTCAGTTCGACATTTTCCATCTCGAACAGACGCTTGTACTGCTTGATCAGTGCGTTCTTGGGCTCGGTCAGGATCTTGACCAGGGCCTCTTCGTCCAGGTCCTCAAGCGTGGCCAGGATCGGCAGGCGGCCGATGAACTCGGGGATCAGGCCGAAACGCATCATGTCTTCCGGTTCGACGCCCTTGAGGATGTCGCCCGTCCGACGCTCGTCCAGATCGCGCACCTTGGCCCCGAAGCCGATAGACGCCGCCGCGCCGCGCGCGGAGATGACCTTCTCCAGCCCGGCAAAGGCCCCGCCGACGATGAACAGGATGTTGGCAGTGTCGACCTGCAGGAACTCCTGCTGCGGATGCTTGCGGCCGCCCTGCGGCGGCACGGAGGCGACAGTGCCTTCCATGATCTTGAGCAGGGCCTGCTGCACGCCCTCCCCGCTCACGTCGCGGGTGATCGACGGATTGTCGGACTTGCGCGAAATCTTGTCGATCTCGTCGATGTAGACGATGCCGCGCTGGGCCCGCTCGACGTTGTAGTCGGACGCCTGCAGCAGCTTCAGGATGATGTTCTCGACGTCCTCACCCACATAGCCGGCTTCGGTCAGGGTCGTGGCGTCAGCCATGGTGAAGGGCACGTCGATGATGCGCGCCAGCGTCTGGGCCAACAGCGTCTTGCCCGAGCCGGTCGGCCCGATCAGCATGATGTTGGACTTGGCCAGCTCGACGTCGTTGTTCTTCGTCGCGTGGTTCAGACGCTTGTAGTGGTTGTGGACGGCGACGCTGAGCACCTTCTTGGCGTGGCTCTGTCCGATCACATAGTCGTCGAGAACCTCGCGGATCTCCTTGGGCGTGGGGACACCGTCCTTGGCCTTGACGAAGCCGATCTTGTGCTCTTCGCGGATGATGTCCATGCACAGCTCGACGCATTCGTCGCAGATGAACACGGTCGGGCCCGCGATGAGCTTGCGCACCTCATGCTGGCTCTTTCCGCAGAAGGAGCAGTAGAGGGTGCTTTTGGCGTCCGTTCCGGCAGCTTTGGTCATCGACCCTTCTCACTCTCGCGCGCGGCCCGCGATGGACCGGGGCGCGCTTCCCCCGCGTTTGAGTCCCGAGCATGGACGCGAAGGTCTTCAAAAAATGACAATCACCCATCCCGCCTTCGGCGACAACCCCGCCAGGGGCTGCGACTCTTCGGGTTGGAGCGCCGTCTGTGCATCGGGCGCCACAGTGGCGGATTTCAGACATGGGGACTGACCTCGACCCGCGCCAGTGGCCGGAGAGCCGGCCTGTAGCGGCCTTCGACTTCGACGGCACCCTGACTGTACGCGACAGTTTCACCGCCTTTCTGCGGGACCGGGCCGGCCGACGGGGCTGGGCCGCGGGGCTGATTCGGCTGTCGCCGGCGATCGCCGCCTATACCCGGGACCGCGACCGGGGTCGGCTGAAGGCCGCGTCGGTCAGGGAGTTCCTCCGGGGGGTGCCACGGACAAGGCTGGAAGCCGAGGCCGAGGCCTTCGCGGCGCAGGTCTGGGACCGGTTCATGCGGCCCGACGCCCTGCAGACCTGGCACGACTGGGGCCGACGAGGGGCGGTTCGCGTGATCGTAACTGCGAGCCCGGAAACGACGGTGGCCCCCTTCGCCAGACGCCTTGGGGCTGACCTGCTGCTGGGCACCCGGCTCGCCTTCGATGCCGAGGATCGGGTCTCAGGGGCCCTCGACCACGAGAACTGTCGCGGCGAGGAGAAGGTGCGTCGGTTGCGAACCGCCTTCGGACAGAACGTCAGACTGGCCGCCGCCTATGGCGACACCTCCGGCGATCGCGAAATGCTGGAGATCGCCCAGGAGCGGGGCTTTCGGGTCTTCAACGGGCGTCCGCCAGCCTGAGTGCCGGCTTGATCCAGGGTTAGTCCACCGGGACCTGCGCCGTATAGGCGTCGAGGATGGACCGGCCGAGGGCCCGCGTCTGGGCCCCGCGGCCGACGAAGCCCGTTTGCATGTCGTACAGCCCGTCCAGATAGGCCCGGTCCCAGGGCGAGAGGCCGGTCGTGTCCAGGCCGCCGGGCTGAAACAGGTTCAGGATCGAATCAAAGCGGGACAGGTCGGCCTCCGGATCGATCTGGGCGAGAGCGACAAAGGCGACGTAGTCGGCCAGCTGTTCCAACGTGACGCCTTCAAGCCGATCGACGTCGACGATGACGAAGGAGCGCTTCATCACATCCAGATGCGGCTCACGCAGGCGCGAGGCGAAGTTGCGCCGCACGATCGGTGCCATCAGCTCGGTGTCGCGCCCCCCGGCGTCGCCAGGAGCCGTGACCTGAAGGCCGGGAAGGCGCACGGCGATCTGACCCGTCTCGTCGTCCACGGGGACGCTGACGTGCCACCAGCGCACAGCGGCGTCGGAGGCCTGAAAGCGTTCCAGAGCCGACAGGCCCTGGTCCATGCCGCTGCCCCCGACGACGAACAGCTTGGGACGGCGAGCGACGAACTGGCGGGTGAACTCCGCGCCGTCCACCGTGCCGATGATCACCACGGACGGGTGGCAGTCTGGTTCATGCGCCCTCAGGCCAAGTTCGCGCGCCACATCTGAGACCCTGTCGACCAGATACTGGGCAACCTCCGGGGTGAAGTTGGCGGCACCGACGCAGATGGCCTCGTCCCAGCGCGCGGGCCCGCGACCGGGCACCGGATGGGCGGCCGCCGAGATGTAGGCGCGCGCCGCCTCATCGAGCCGACGACCTTCGACCACCACCTCCTCGACGCGATAGATCTCCCCGTCCGTGTCCTGGGCCTGCACAGGCCCTGCGAGCAGAACCAGCCCGGACACTGCAGCGATGAGCGTGGCGGTCGTGGCGCGCATAGGAGCCTCCTGTTGCCGCATAGGGCGCAGTGGCGGCGGGGGCGTCAAGTGCGGCGCTGTGGCAGACCACCGCGCCCGGCCGGGGCTCAGCCGCCGTCGGCGTCCACGTCGAAGACCATGGGCTTGCCACGGGAAGTCGGGTCCCAGCCTGCCTCGGTCACGGACGTCACCGCCCTGCGCACGGCGTCGACGTTGATCCGCTGCTTTTCCATGAAGGGCCGGCCGTTGGCGTGCATCGGCATGGGAAACTGGACGATCGCCTCGCGCTGGTGCCCCTGAAGCCTCAGGGTGATGGCCATGCCATCCCACTTGCCGCCCGCCTTGGGCTGCGGTTGACGCCGGATTTCCCAGTCATAGGTCTCGCCGTCGACCTCTACGGCCCCGCTCGTGTCTCGAGTGTGATGCATGCCGTCAGGCTATCACAGCATCGGGCCGAGCGGTCAGACGGTCTTCACTCCGTCGCCCTCGGCCTGTTCACGGCGGTCGTAGACGTGGTCGACAATGCCCCACGCCTTGGCCTCTTCCGCGCTCATGAAGTGGTCGCGGTCCAGGGTCTTTTCGACTTCGTCATAGGTGCGGCCGGTGTGGTGGACGTAGATCTCGTTCAGGCGACGCTTGGTGTAGCGGATGTCCTCGGCGTGACGCTCGATGTCCGAGGCCTGGCCGCGGAAGCCGCCCGATGGCTGGTGCACCATGATGCGGGCGTTCGGCAGCGCGACCCGCTGGCCCGCAGCGCCGGCCGTCAGGATCAGCGACCCGGCCGAGGCCGCCATGCCCATGACCACGGTCGAGACCGGCGACTTGATGTACTGCATGGTGTCGTAGATCGCGAGCGCCGAGGACACCTGTCCGCCCGGGCTGTTGATGTACATGCTGATTTCCTTCTTCGGGTTCTCCGATTCCAGGAACAGCAGCTGGGCGCAGATCAGCGAGGCCATGCCGTCCTCGAAGGGCCCGGTCAGGAAGATGATCCGCTCGCGCAGCAGGCGCGAGAAGATGTCAAAGGCGCGCTCGCCCCGGCTGGACTGCTCCACCACCATGGGGACCAGGTTCATGTTCATCAGGTCGATCGGATCGCGCATGGAGGCCTTCTCGGATGCAGGGAGGCACGACTCGCACGCCGCGCTCTTGTGACGTCAGGATATCGCGTCCCGGACGGCCCTGCGCAAGGCGGGCGGTCCAGCAGCGATCACCGGGCATCGGGATCGGCGCCCAGGGTGCGGGCGATGTCTGACACGATGGAGCCGGCAACCGCACGTCGATCGGTCCGCATGGGTGCGCCCGGGCGATAGAGGCCGCGAAGATAGGCGAGGTCCCAGTCACTGAAGCCGGGGCTGGACGCGGGGTCTTCGAAGGCGTTCAGCACGCTGGACTGGCGCGAGGTGTCTCCCTCCGGATCGATCTGCGCAAGAGCGATAAAGGCCAGGTAGTCGCCCAGTTGCTGGGGCGAAACATCACCGACGCGCGTGACATCGACGATGACGAAAACCCGGGCAAGGTCGTCGCGGATCTGGCTGTTCAGGCGCGAGGCCGAAGCCGTGAAGATATAGGGAGCGGCAGGATTGCCGTCAGCGTCGACGTCGCCGGGAAGCCGCGCCGCCCGCTGGCCGTTCTCGGAATTCACTGGCACGCTGGAATGCCACCATCGCACCGGCGCATCCGAGGCGACGAAGTCCCGCCGATATCCGGAGTCGAGATGGAAGCTGCGCGATCCGAGACGAAACCCCCTCGGGTCCGCTTCGATCATGGCGGCAGCCACGCCAGACGGATCCTCCGTGAAGACCACAATCACATTGGGCCGGCACCCGGGATCGCCCGGCTCCACGCCCAACTCCTGGGCCACGGCGGAAATATGGTCCACGAGCGGCTGCGCCACATCGGGCCGCAGATTGACCAAGCCCACGCAGAGGCGCTGGTACCAGCGCGCCAGGCCGCGGCCGCGCGGCGCTTCTCCCACCTCGGCCACGAACTCCTCAGCTACCGCTCGCAGGGGGCGACCATCGACGATGATGTCGTCCACACGTGTGACCGGCGGGTCCTGCGGCGCAGGGTCCTGGACCGGCGGATCCTGAGGGGCGGCCGCGATCAGGGCCAGAGACATGAGGGCGGCGAGCATGGAGGGTCTCCGAGGCGACGCCCCGAATGGGCCGGACCGAACCTTGCCTCAGACAACCGGGGCTGGAAAGCCCTTCAGGCGATTCAGAGCGCCTCGTCGTCCTTCAGCAGCTCTTCCTTGCTGATCGGCGCATCCGTGACCTCGGCCTGGCCGAAGATCAGCTCGCAGACCTTCTCCTCATAGACAGGCGCGCGCATCTGGGCGGCGGCGTTGGGGTTCTTGCGATAGAACTCCAGCACTTCGCGCTCCTGGCCGGGATAGTTGCGGGCCTCGGCCATCAGGGCCTGGTTCAGCTCCTGGTCGGTGACCTGGACGTTGTTGGCGCGGCCGATCTCGGCCAGCACCAGGCCCAGACGCACGCGGCGCTCGGCGATCCTGCGGTACTCGGCCTTGAGTTCGTCCTCGGTCTTGGCGGCATCCTCGGCGTCCAGGCGGCCGGCATCCTTGTCCGCCTCGACCTGACGCCAGATGCCGTCAAACTCGGCCTCGACCATCTTGGGCGGCAGATCGAAGCTGTGGGTCCCGTCCAGCTGGTCGAGCAGGGCGCGCTTCAGCTTGAAGCGGGCGGCGGCTGAATACTGCTGGTTCAGATTGCCGCGCATCAGCTCCTTCAGCTTGTCCAGCGACTCCAGACCGAGGCGCGAGGCGAAGGCGTCGTCGATCTCGGTGTCGGCCTCGGCCTTGATGGCCTTGACCGTCACGTCGAAGGTGGCGGCCTTGCCGGCGAGGTGGGCCGCGCCGTAGTCGGCGGGGAAGGTGACGTTCAGGGTCTTCTCATCGCCGACCTTGACGCCCTTCAGCTGCTCTTCGAAGCCGGGGATGAAGCGGTTGGAGCCGATCACCAGATCGGCGTCGTTCATCGAGCCGCCCTCGAACACCTCTCCGTCGACCTTGCCGATGAAGTCGATCGTGACCTGGTCGCCCTCGGCCGCCTTGACCGTCTTGCCCTTTTTGTCGGCGTAGGTCTTCGACTGGCCGGCCAGTTCCTTCAGCGCCTCGTCCAGATCGGCGTCGGACGCCTCATAGACCGGGCGCGAAAGCTTCAGCGTCTTGACGTCGACGGGGGTGAAGTCGGGCATAACTTCCAGCGCCATCTCGTAGGTCAGGTCTTCCTGGCCCGCGACGACCTTCTCCATGTCCGAGACCAGCTTCATCTCGGCGGGGGCGGCGGGACGGAATTTGGCCTCATCCAGCGCCTTCTGGCTGGACTCGTTCAGGGCGGCGTTGACGATCTCGCCCATCAGGTCGCGACCGAACGTCTTCTTCACATGCGCGGCGGGCACCTTGCCGGGACGGAAGCCCTTGAGCTTCATCTGCGGCGAGACCTCCTTGATCCGGGCGTCGAGCTTTGCATTCAGCTCGGCGGCGGGGATGGTCACCGCCAGGACGCGGCTGAGGCCTTCGTTGGACTTTTCGACGACTTGCATGGGAGGGGTCTGACGCTCTGGGGCGCGGACGGCCGGGCGGACGCGCGATGGGAAAAGCAAGAAGGGCCGCCCTTGCGGAGCGGCACCTCGAAGCCCGCCCTTATGTCGAGAGAGGGGGCAAAGGTCAACGCGGGCGGTTCCGTGATCAAGGCCATACCGTTATGCAGTCCGCATGACCGACGCCCCCTCCCCTCTCGGCCTGTTCGTCGCGCCCGTGACAGCGTTTCAGCAGAACTGCACCGTCGTCTGGTGCACGGTCACCAACAAGGCGGCGGTGATCGATCCCGGCGGGTCCGTGGACGCGATCCTGGCCGAGATCGGGCGACGCGGCCTGACGCTGGACCAGATCTGGATCACCCATGGCCATCTGGACCATGCCGGGGGCGCGGCCGAGATGGCGGAGAAGTCCGGCGCGCCCATCATCGGCCCGCATCCGGAAGACCAGTTCTGGATCGACGGCATCCCGGCCCAGGCGGCGCAGTATGGGCTGGAGCCGATGCGCAGCTTCACACCCACACGCTGGCTGGGCGAGGGCGACGTCCTGGCCCTGGGCGAGACGACCTGGGAGGTGTTCCACACCCCCGGCCACACGCCCGGCCACGTCATCTTCTTCTGCCGCGCCGCCCGCTTCGCCCAGGTCGGCGACGTGCTGTTCCAGGGCTCGATCGGCCGGACCGACTTCCCGCGCGGGGATCTGCAGACGCTGATCCAGTCGGTCACGACCAAGCTCTGGCCGCTGGGCGACGACGTCCAGTTCGTGCCGGGTCACGGGCCGGGATCGACCTTCGGGGCCGAGCGCGCGAGCAACCCCTTCGTGTCCGATCGGGCCCTGGGTCGGGGCTGAACCGAACCGGAGACGGCGCTGCGCGTTGGAGAGGCTTCTCGACAGGAAGCGCACCCATGTCCGACCCGATGCCCGAACCCGTCTCGCCGCCCGAGATGCCGGACACTGCCCCGTTTCAGCCCGACCTCGATCCGCCTGCGCCGGGTCCGGAAACGCCCCCGTCGATCGACCCCGGCCAGCCGGGCAGACCTGTCGCAGTCGCCTGATTCGTCCCGAAGTCAGCGGCTTGCGTGGATGTGCAGCAGAGCTGCGCGGGGAACGGAAGCCGCAGCCGCGGGTTGTCGGATCACCCCCCTGTTCCAGTAAGGAGAGGACCTCCATGTCCCTTCAGCCTCCCAAAGCCTCCGGTGTCTCCAAGCGCGGCTTCGCCTCCATGGATCCCGAACGTCAGCGTGCGATCGCCCGCAAGGGCGGTGCCAGCGTGCCCAGCGAAAAGCGCAGCTTCTCCCAGGACCGCGGCCTGGCCGCCAAGGCCGGCCGCAAGGGCGGCGAAGCCTCTCACGGCAGCCGCAAGCCGGACGACACACCTGCCGAATAGGCGGCTCAGGCCGCCAGGAGCGCCAGCGCCACCGAGGGTTCGGGGGCCACGTCGATCTTCAGCGTGGACCACCCGGCCGCGGCGACCATTTCCCGCAGGCTGAGCTCCGTGAACTTGCGCGAGCTTTCCGTGTGAATCGTCTCGCCCGCATCGAAACCGAAGGCGCGACCGGCGACATGCACCGTCTGGGCGCGGCGGGACTCCAGATGCATCTCAACCGCTGACCGCGCCGCGTTCCAGACTGCCTTGTGCCGGAACGCCGACAGGTCGAAGTCGGCCTTCAGTTCGCGGTTGGCGCGGACCAGAAGGTTCAGGTTGAACGCCGCCGTCACGCCCTCCGGGTCGTCATATGCGCGTTCCAGAACGCCGACGTCCTTGACCAGATCCACACCCAGCACGAACAGGGCGTCCGGACCCAGCAGGCGGCGCGCGGTGGTCAGGAAGGCCACCGCCTCAGCTGGCTCGAGGTTGCCGATGGTCGATCCAGGGAAGAAGCCGACCCGCCGACCCTGAGGCAGATCGTGCGGCAGCCGCTCCAGGGCCAGGAAGTCGCCGGCGAGGGTCGCGACCGGCAGATCGGGATAGAGCGACTCAAGGCGCGCCTTCGCCTCCGCCAGGGCGTCGGGACTGATGTCGATGGCCAGATAGGCCGCCAGATCCGGCGCGGCATCCAGCAGGGTGCGCGTCTTCTCGCTGGCCCCCGACCCGAACTCTATCAGGACGGCACCCGCCCCGAAGGCCCGAGCCAGACGTGGCGCGACTTCCTTGAGAAGCGCGGCCTCCTGTCGGGTCGGATAGTAGGCGTCCAGCCGGGTGATGTCCTCGAACAACTCGCTGCCGCGGGCATCATAGAACCATTTGGGCGACATGGCCTTTCGCGGGCGGCTGAGCCCGCGTAGCAGGGCCTCGCGGAACTGGGCCGTCTGCACCGGCTCCAGCACGCGGTCGGTCAGCGAGGGCTCATCGGCCAGTCGCAGGCCGGTGAAGGCCCAGCGCTGATGCGGCTGGAAGAAGTTTCGGTAACTCGCCCGCGCATGCCCCTCCGGCGTGGCGAATGAGGAGCCGCGCAACACCATCTGCCCGCTCATGAACTTGCCATTGTACTCGGCAGCCGTGCCGGGCGTCGGGCGAAACCCCGGGTAGGGCAGATAGGCGCTGGAGGTCCACTGCCACACCTCGCCGAAAGCGTCGGGCAGGACGCCGGCCATGCAGGCGTGTTCCCACTCCATCTCGCTGGGCAGGCGCTTGCCGGTCCAGCGCGCGAAGGCGTCGGCCTCATAGAAGCTGATGTGGCGCACCGGAGCCGACCGGGCGACGGGGGCCCGCCCGGTCAGGGTCATGGTGGTCCACTCGCCATCCGCCTCGCGGCGCCAGTACTCGGGCGCCGTCCAGCCCAGCCGTCGCACCGCGTCCCACCCGTCGGCCAGCCACAACTCGGGCCGCCGATAGCCGTCGTCCTCGATGAAGTCGATCCACTCGCCTGCAGTGACCAGGGCCGCCGAGATGGCAAAGGGCACAAGATGGGACTTGTGCCGGGGCCGCTCGTTGTCGAAGGCGAAGCCCGCGTCCGCGCCGATATCTACCAGACCGCCCGTCAGCGCCGCGAAGCCGGCGCCCGCCAGGGGGATCGGCAAGGCGCGGGGTTCGGTCTCGTAGGCGGGAGGACCGAGCGGCGATCGCGACATCAGGTGCAGCAGATCCATCAGGAAGAGCTCCTGATGCTGCTGCTCGTGGTGCAACCCCAGTTCCAGCAGATAGCGCTCCTGGGGGTCTTCCACCCCGGCCGATAGCCAGGCTTCCATACGCGCGTCGATCTCGGCGCGGTAAGCCATCACCTCGTCCAGTGAAGGGCGGGTCATCAGGCCACGCTCGGCGCGCGTCACGCGCTCGCCCAAGGCCTCATAGTAGGAGTTGAACAGGGCCTGCAGACGGGGATCGACACAGACATAGCCGTCCTGCCGGGACAGCAGCATGGCTTCGAAGAACCAGCCGACATGGCCCAGATGCCACTTGCCGGGACTGGCATCGGGCATGGACTGGGCCTGCAGGTCTTCGGCCGACAGGCCCTGCGCCAGCTCGGGCATGCGACCGCGCACGGCGCGATAGCGGACCACATCCTCCGTCGCGCGGGAAGAGGCGACGGGCTGACGGGCCTGGGACAAGGAACTGCGCTCCGCGGCGACTCGGGAAAGCCGACAATACGCGTGGAAGGCCCGAATGGTTGCGCGTCAGAGCGCCGATTTCGCCTTCGCATACTCCAGTCGGGCGATGGTCCGGTTGTGGACCTCGTCCGGGCCGTCGGCGATCCGCAGGGTGCGGACCATGGCGTACATCTCGGCCAGGGGCGTATCGGCCGACACGCCGGCTCCACCGAAGGCCTGAATGGCGTCGTCGATGACCTGCAGCGCCATGCGAGGTGCGGCGACCTTGATCTGGGCGATCTCGGATTTGGCGTTCTTGGCCCCGGCCTCGTCCATCATCCAGGCGGCCTTGAGCACCAGAAGGCGGCACATCTCGATGTTGGTGCGGGCGTCGGCCACCCGCTGTTCCCAGACGGAATGCTCGGCGATGGTCTTCTTGAAGGCCGTACGGTTGAGGAGCCGGTCGACCATCAGCTCCAGCGCCCGCTCGGCCATGCCGATCACGCGCATGCAGTGGTGGATGCGGCCGGGGCCAAGGCGGCCCTGGGCGATCTCGAAGCCCCTGCCCTCGCCCGCGATCAGATTGGTGGCAGGCACGCGGACATTCTCCAGCACGACCTCGGCGTGGCCGATGGGCCGTTCGTCATAGCCGAACACACTCAGCATCCGCTCGACGCGGAACCCCGGCGTGTCGACGGGCACCAGAATCTGGCTCTGCTGCTGGTGAGTGGCCGCACCCGTGTCCGTCTTGCCCATCACGATGGTGATGGCGACGTTCGGATGGCCCATGTTGGTCGACCACCACTTGCGGCCGTTGATCACATAGTCGTCGCCGTCGCGCTCGATCCGGGTCTGGATATTGGTGGCGTCAGACGACGCCACCTCCGGCTCGGTCATCAGAAAGGCCGAGCGGATTTCACCGGCCATCAGCGGCTTGAGCCATCTGGCCTGCTGCTCGGCGTTTCCGTACATATGGAGCACCTCCATATTGCCGGTGTCGGGTGCCGCGCAGTTGAACACCTCGGCCGACCAGAGGCGTCGGCCCATCAACTCGGCGAGGGGTGCGTACTCCAGATTGGTCAGCCCGGCGCCGTGCTCTCCGGGCAGGAACATGTTCCAGAGGCCGGCGGCGCGCGCCTCGGCCTTCAGTTCCTCCATCACCGGCGGCTGGCGGGTGTGGTCGGCGTGGACCTGGGCGCGGTACTCGGCTTCGCGAGGTACGACCCGCTCTTCCATGAAGCGGGCCAGACGGTCCTGCCAATGCAGGGCGCGGTCGGAGTGGCGGAAATGCATGGCGGGTGTCCCCTGTTTTCCCTCCCAATCCAGGGAGGGACGGCGAGGCGGAGCCGAGCCCGGGTGGGGCAGGTCGCGACCGGAACTGACGACCCCACCCGGATCGCTGCGCGATCCTCCCTCCCCCTGAAGGGGAGGGAAAGCTTCAACTCAGCGCTTCAGCAGCGGGGCCAGCTTCTGGGCGATCATCATGTCGCCCGCGATCTTCAGCTTGCCCTGCATGAAGGCCATCATCGGATCCAGCTGGCCGTTGGACAGGGCCATGAAGTCGTCCCAGCTCATGGAGACGGTGGCGTCGGCCGGCTTGTCCTCATTGGTCACCGAGTTCGGGACCGAGGCACCGTCGATGTAGATCTTGCCGGTCTCGCCCAGGTCGATCTTCACGGTCTTGCCCAGACCGGAGTTGTCGCCCACGGCGCCGCGGATGTGGTCGGTGACGGTTGCCAGATCGGCCATGAGCGTCTCTCCCTGATTGGAAAACTTGGATGAGAGGGCCTAGCGCGCGCGGGGGGCGGCGCCAAGGTCACGCCGGGTCAAGTTGCCGCCAGGCCCTCGGCCTCGTCGGCCTTCTTGCGGCGCATCTCGATCAGCCGCACGCACCAGATCGACACCTCGTAGAGGAGCACCAGCGGCACGGCGAGCATCAGCTGGCTGATCGGATCGGGCGGGGTGACGATCGCGGCCACGACCACCACGGCGACGATGGCGTAGCGCCGCCCCTCGCTCATCAGCTTTGACGAAATGATGCCGGCGAGGCCCAGCAGCGTCATCACCACCGGCAGCTGGAAGCACAGACCGAATGCCAGGATCAGCGCCGTGACCAGGTTCATATAGTCCGACACCTTGGGCAGTAGCGCCGCCGAAACGCCCTGCTGTTCGATGCCCTGGCTCAGTGAGAACCACATGACGAAGGGCAGCATGACGAAATAGACCAGCGCCGCGCCGGTCAGGAACAGCACCGGCGACGTGATCAGGAAGGGCAGAAAGGCCCCCTTCTCGTTGCGGTACAGGCCGGGCGCCACAAACCGCCACAGCTGGTAGGCAAGAACCGGGAACGCCACGATGATCGCGCCGAACCCGGCCAGCTTCATCTTGGTGAACAGGATTTCCAGAGGCGCCGTGTAGATCAGGTTGACCGTCTGCCCCTCGACCGTCGGAAGAGGCTTGAGGCCCGCCGTGCCGGCGATCAGGTCCCAGGGCGAGACATTGCTGTGCGAGCCACCCCCCGCCGCCTCATGAAAGGCCGCCGCGGCGGCGAACGGCTTGACGAGGAAGACGTAGAGCGGCTCGGCAAAGGCGAAGCACAGGATGAAGCCGAGGATGAAGGCCACCACGCAGACCAACAGGCGGCCGCGCAGCTCGATCAAGTGATCCATTAAGGGCGCGCGCGACGCCTCGATCTCGGCCTCGTCGCGGTCCTGGCGGCTCACAGATCCACCGCCCGGGTGCGCGCGACGCGGGGCTTGCCGGGTGCCTTGGCACCGGCCACGGCCCCGGACCCGGCCTGCCTGGAAGGCTCGGCGGCAGCCTTGGTACGTGTCTTTGGTGCGGCCTCCTTGCCGGCAGTCCCCGTGGTTTTCGCCCTGGCGCGCGGCTTCACGGGCGAGGTCGCGGCCGCAACGGGCTCAGCCGCCACTACGGACGGGCCCGGGTCGGCGAACTCCTCAGGGCCGACCAGCAAAGGCTGGGAGGCGGGAGCCTCCGCCGGACGGTTAAGGTCAGCGTTGATTTCGCGGAAGGTCGCCTCGGCCTCGGCGCCCAGGGGAACCATCTGGGTGCGGCGAAGCGCCTCGACCTCCTTCCTCAGTTCGTCCAGTTCGGACTGGCGCGCCATCTCGTCGAAGCTGGCGCGGAAATCGTTCGCCATGGCGCGCGCGCGGGCCATGGCCTGGCCGAGCTTGCGCATCATCAGGGGCAGGTCCTTGGGACCGACCACGAGCAGGGCCACGACCCCGATCACGAGAATTTCAAAGCCGCCGATACCGGGGCCCAAGCCACCCATCCGTCAGGGTCTCCGACGTTCGTTGGGGGTCTAGCGCTTCAGCTCTTCTTTTTCCGCGTCGGTGCGCGGCAGGGAGCTGACCCCCTCGGACGGGCCGTCAGCCGCGCCCTTGCCGTCGTCCTTCAGGCCGTCCTTGAAGGCGCGGATGCCCTTGGCGGCGTCGCCCATCAGGCCCGACAGCTTGCCGCGCCCGCCGAACAGGAGGGCGATCACCACGATCACGATCGCCCAGTGCCAGATGCTCATCGCGCCCACGGCGTAATCTCCTTTGCGGACCAGTCGGTCGGTCCCATCTTCCAGCGCTGCATATAGGCGCTTCGGTGGCGCGACGCCAAGCGGACCTGTAGTCACCCGCACCATGAGTCACGTCATCATCCACACCGACGGCGCCTGCAAGGGCAATCCCGGGCCCGGCGGCTGGGGCGCTGTGCTTCAGACCGGCGGCGGCCACGAGAAGGAGCTTTGGGGCGGCGAGCCGGCGACCACCAACAACCGCATGGAGCTGACGGCCGCGATCATGGCGTTGGAAGCCCTGACCCGCCCCTGCCGCGTCGATCTGCACACCGACAGCCGCTACGTCATGGACGGCATCACCAAATGGATCGGCCCCTGGAAGTCCCGGGGCTGGCTGACGGCGGACAGAAAGCCCGTCAAGAACGACGACCTGTGGAAACGCCTCGACGCCGCCCGCGCCCGGCACCAGGTCAAATGGCACTGGGTCAAGGGCCACGCGGGGCATGAGTTGAACGAGCGGGCCGATGTCCTGTCGAACCGCTGGATCGACGAACGGCGGGGCTAGTCTGCCCGCACCTTCAGCGTCGCGCCCGAAGCGTCGGCCACGACGACGCTCTGGCCCGGCAGCGGCGCGTCGCCGTCAATCTCGGCGGCCCACT